>Ga0315298_1000578_pt1 | contig 71353 bp, 68 predicted proteins | sample WHS_1_MG_FD_203077 | JGI IMG/M metagenome (GOLD analysis project Ga0315298, IMG submission 203077) | Extremophilic microbial mat communities from Washburn Hot Springs, YNP, Wyoming, USA - WHS_1_MG | ecosystem: Environmental > Aquatic > Thermal springs > Hot (42-90C) | place: USA: Wyoming...
TATTGGAAAAAATGCAGACTGATAGAACCCTATGGCAATGCGCAAACGTTGCCCATTTACCAGGAATTTACAAATACTCCATAACACTACCAGACGGGCATGAAGGCTACGGTTTTCCAATAGGCGGAGTAGCTGCAACAGACTACGAAGAAGGCGTAATCAGCCCAGGAGGAGTGGGCTACGACATAAACTGTGGAGTTCGCCTATTAACAACAAACCTTTCAGAACAAGACATACGCCCAAAACTTGCACAACTAACAAACGCAATCTTTGAAAATGTTCCCTGCGGACTTGGAAGCCGAAGAAAAGACTTCAAAGCAACAGCCCACGACTTGGAAAGGCTTGTAACCGAAGGGGTTCAATGGGTCATCGATCAAGGATTAGGCTGGTCTGAAGATGCTGAACACTGTGAAGAGCGGGGATGCATGAAAAACGCAAATCCAGACAAAGTTTCAACAACAGCCAAGAACAGAGGAGTAACGCAAATTGGCACATTAGGCTCCGGAAACCACTTCTTAGAAATACAAAAAGTGGACAAAATCTACGATGCCAAAACGGCTAAGACTTTTGGAATTGAACATGAAGGACAAGTAACAGTTATGATTCACTGCGGCTCCAGAGGCTTTGGCCACCAAATATGCTCAGATTATTTGCGGGTTATGGAAAGGGCTGTTCACAAATACAATATAGTGCTGCCAGACCGTGAACTTGCATGCGCTCCAGGAAATAGCAATGAAGCAGAAGACTATTATGAGGCGATGGCTTGCGCTGTTAACTATGCCTTTGCAAATCGCCAAACCATAATGCATTGGGTCAGGCAAAGTTTTCAGCAAGTTTTTAAAGAAGACCCTGAAAGGTTCGGGTTAAAACTTGTTTACGACGTAGCGCATAACATTGCAAAAATAGAAGACCACAAGATTAACGGAGAAAGAAAGAAAGTTTGGGTTCACAGAAAAGGGGCAACAAGAGCCTTTCCGCCAGGGCATCCAGAAATCCCAGCAGATTACACATCAGTCGGTCAACCAGTGCTTATACCTGGAAGTATGGGAACAAGCTCTTGGCTTCTCGTAGGCACAGAAAAAGCCATGCAAATAAGTTTCGGCTCCACAGCTCACGGAGCTGGAAGAATGCTGAGCAGAAATGCTGCCAAACGGAGGTTCTGGGGTGGAGATGTGAAAAAGGCTTTGGAGCAGAGGGGAATCTTTGTTAGATCTGAAAGCTCTGTTGTCTTGGCAGAAGAGGCAGACCCAGCCTACAAAAACGTTGACATAGTTGCAGATGTAAGCGATAAAGTTGGAATAGCCACAAAAGTTGCCAGATTCGTTCCCTTAGCCGTAGTAAAAGGCTGACTGTTTAAGCTTTCCTTTTCTTTGTTTTCAACACTTGTTCTTGACCGCTCTGATCAGAACTAAACTTCTCGATTTTCAACCTCTTCTCTTCAACCGAATGGGCTTTCAGTATTTCCCTCATATACCATCCTCTCTCCCTCGCATAATGAATACTCACTATTATTCCTGCCAACAGTAAAACCAAACCAACTGACGTTAAAGCCAAGCCTAAAAGACTGTAGGGGTGCGGCGTTAAATGGTATGGAATTATTAGGAGCCACTCTGGATTTTCAACTTTTATAACTGTTTCAAGCAGTCCGCCTACAAAGAAAACAGAGCCTATTATGATTATTAAGTATCCAACTGTTTCATTATGTCTTGACTCTTCTGCCTTTTCATGTAAGTATTCGCTAAAAAACATTAAAATCACACTTGAGCAGCGACAGAGTTGTCTATAAACTTTATTGCGATTTCCGAATAGCCTTTCCAAAAACGTCAACGCATCAGTGAAGTTTATAACAAATGCTTTAATACTTATCAAACAATGCCTTGCGCTTACATGTGGTTTAAATGCCATTAAAAGATGAATGCGGAATATGTGGCAGAGTTCTTCCATACAGCTATCTTAGGCGCTGCCAGAGGTGCGGAAGACTTTTCTGCAGAGATTGCATGGTTCCAGACGCTTCCACGGGCGACCCAAATAGACTGTTGTGCTTACACTGTGCAAGGAAAACAGTTTCGCCAAAATCCAACACAAAGTATGAAGCCCTTACTAACCATCTGAAATTTAGGGCAGCCTTCACGGACACTGTTAAACTTTCCCTCGCTAAAATAGATGGAATAATAAAGGATAACCTACCCATAAACGCATACAAAAACGAAAAATGGTGGAACAACACCCCAACCAATGTCCATGCCAAGGCTTGGATTGATGCTGGATGGAAAGTGCAAGAAACAAATCTAAAAGAAGGCTACGTGGTCTTCCAAAAAGTAAAAGAAACACAAGCAAAAAGTTTTAAGAAAAAAACCAGAAGCAACGAAATCAAAAAACCCTTCACACCCGTTCCCGCTCACATTCCAAAAAGCAAAAAACCATCAAAAACAAAAGTTTCAAAACTCTACGCCAGACTCAGAAACATAGAAAGACAAAGAACCACCATTCCAAGGTATCCAGGCAGTTTCAAACCAAAACCGAAACATGAAAAAAAGCTGTTCAAGCCGGAAAAGAAACCACAATAATGAAAGAAATTTTATCTATATCCATCATAAATATGCAATACTGAAAGCAGAGCGGTCGTCGTCTAGTCTGGTTAGGACACAAGCCTTCCAAGCTTGCGATCCCGGGTTCAAATCCCGGCGACCGCACCAAAACTAATTGGCTAATGCCATGTCGTGGTTGTTGTTTTTCAAAAATGAATCTTATTAAAGGAGGGAATTTGGTTTTATGCTTCTTCGTAGAATTCTTCTGGTTTTGGTGGTGTTGGGCTTAGGCCTCTGCGTTTTCGTATTTGGGCTATTATTTCGGCTTGCATTGATTCTGGAACTGGGGCCCATCTGCTGAATTGTGTTGCCCAGAAGGCTCTTCCTTGGGTTGATGAGCGTAGTTCGTCTGCTAATCCGAAGGATTCGGCTACTGGCATTTCGGCTTTGACTATTACCATGTCTTCTTCGTTTGTCATGTCTAGGATTTTTCCTCGGCGTTTTTGTACTATGGCGATTACGTTGCTTACGAATTGGTTTGGAACTTTGCATTCGAAGTTTAGGATGGGTTCTAGAAGTTTTGGATCGCTTAGGAGGAAACAGCACCATATTGGACGCCATGTCATTGGAAGTATTTGAGCTGGGCCTCTGTGGACTGGGTCTTCGTGGACTAGAATGTCTTCTAAGTTAACCTTTAAACCATAGGCTGGTTCTTTTGCTAAAACTGACGTGTAGACGGCTTCGCGGAAGCCAGATTTTACATGGTCTATTATTTCTTCGACGTATTGTCTTCCTTTTATTCTGTTGACTAGTATGTTTGTGCCTTCTATGGCGATGACGTTGCGGGCATCATCGGTTGACCATCCGAACTGTTTTAGGATTTTTTGTCTTTCGTCTCGGGTTTGCATTTCGTTGATTTTTCCTGTTCTTATGGCTTCAATGACTTCTTCTGGCAGTTTTTCTATTGTTACCCATAGTCTGTTGTGTTTGTTTGGGCTTTTGCCCATTATTGGTGGTCCCTTGTAGTCGTGGCTTATTGTTTCGCGGTAAATTACTATGGGTTTGCTTATTTTGACTTTTAATCCTGCTTCTTGCATTCTGTAAGCCGTAACTTCTAAGTGGAGTTCGCCCATGCCGCTTAGGAGGTATTCTCCGCTTTCTTTGTTTATTATGAAGTGGAGGTTTGGGTCTTCTAAAGTTAGTTTGTGGATGACTTTGTCGAATAGTGGTAAGTCCTTAACGTCTTCTGGTTCAACTGCAACTGTGACTACGGGGTCTGAGACATATTTTAATCCTTCAAAGGGTTGGGTTGCCACGCCTTCTTCCGCGACGGTTTCGCCCACATGGATTGATGGTAACCCTGATAGTGCTGCTATGTTTCCCGCTGGAATTTCGTCTACGATTACTCTATCTGCTGCCATGCTCATGTAAACTTGCTGGATTGTTCCCTTTTGGCGACTATTTACGAGGCTGACGGTTTTTCCTTTTTTGACTGTGCCGCTGAAAACTCTTCCGATGGCGATGACTCCGCTGTGGGGGTCCACTTCGATGGTTGTTATGCACATGAGGAGGGGTCCGTTTGGATCAACTTTTGCCATGGCCTTGCCTACGGGACTGTTCACGTCTCCAGGCCATATTTGAGTTTGTCTGTATGGTTGGGCGTCTAATGGGTGTGGCAAGTGTTCGCAGAACATGTCCAGTATCGGCTCGTATAATGGTGCTTTTTTGCTTAGGACATCCACTTTCTTTGTGATTTCATCTGTTTCTCCTGCATATGCGTCGATGATTTCTTGGAAGGTTATGCCCTTTGCCTTCATGTGTGGTAGGTTTAGTCCCCATTTGTGGAGGGCTGAGCCGAAGGCTACTCGGCCATCTTCAACTTTGACTTGCCAATCTTTTTTGTGTTCTGGTGGTGCATACTTTTCTATGAGGTTGTTTATGCGTAGGATTATTTTTGCGAATTTTCTTTGGATTTCTTCTGGGGTTAGTTTTATCTCTTTTATGAGTCTGTCAACTTTGTTTATGAAGAGAATTGGTTTAACCCTTTCCCTAAGGGCTTGCATCAGAACTGTTTCAGTCTGTGTCATGGGGCCTTCTACGGCGTCTACAACCACAAGTGCGCCGTCTACTGCGCGAAGGCTTCTTGTTACTGCTCCGCTGAAGTCTATGTGTCCAGGCGTGTCAATTAGGTTTATGAGATGTTCTTTTCCGTTGTAGGTGTGGACCATGCTTATGTTGGAGGCGAAAACAGTCATCTGCCTTTTCTGTTCCAGTTCCCAACTGTCAAGGTAGAGTTGTTGTCCAGCCCTTTGTTCGCTTATTATTCCAGCAGCAGCTAAAAGGCTGTCTGAAAGGGTTGTTTTTCCATGGTCTACGTGGGCTATTATGCTTGTGTTTCTAATTATTTCTGGATTATTCATCAGCTTGACGATGTCTTCAATTTGCCTATAACGTCCCATAATTAAACCTTCCCCACACTAGTTAAATAGGATTTTTTGATGAAATATTCTGTTTTAGTTTCTTTAATCATTGTTCTTCGCTCTCTAAAGAAGAGCTACATTGATGAATGAAATGTAGCCTATTAAGTTTTTGTCGTGTTTGCTTAAAAAGGGTTACATGAACTTTATATTTATTATTCCATTAGTGTAACCATTCTCTCTGCAGTTTCCTTGTCTATGTAGAAGCCTCCTCTTGCTAACCTTTTAACGCCTAAAAGTAAGCGAGCATTATTAAGTGGTATGGGGTTGGCTGCTTCTCGAAGGTTTTTGAATCTGATGAAGGAAACTAATGGTTTATCTTTGACAAATTGAAAGTATTGTTCTGCAGAGCTTAAAACAGATTCATTGCCATGCTCCTTCCATAACTCTTCAGCTTTTCCAACTTTTCTTTCGATGAATTCTGCGTAACCGCCTATCTCGCCGACTGGTTTTGAAATGTAAAAGATAATTAATGAAGCATTTGTGGGTGGCGCTCGCGGTCCCCCGACATAGGAGTGCACTTGTTTTCCTTCGCTGCTGCGACGGCAGAATTCGCGCCACCACTTTTCCTTAATCATTATGACGAAAGCGTATTTTTCCTTCATCGAACCACGTTAATATGCTGAATGCTTCATCATTTAAAACTTGTTGAACTAAACTTTTTAATGGAATGGTTGTTTATCAATTGTTGATGTCTAGCAAAGAATTTTTCGTAAACCGTTATGCTATGTTAGGTTGGAAATATGAGGATGTAGAGCTGAAGCCAGCGATTAGGATAAACTCCGTGAACGCAAGGGAAGAAGAGGTTGTCAGAAGACTGCAATCTTTAAGCGTAGAGCTTGAGAAAATTCCTTTTCTGGAAAAGGGCTATTGGGTTTCCCGTTCAGAATTCTCTGTTGGGGCAACAACAGAATACCTTTTAGGCTATTATTCAATTCAAGAGGCTGCATCCCAAATTCCAGCTACACTCTTCACGAATTTAAAAGACAAAATTGTTTTGGATGCATGTGCTGCTCCTGGAGGAAAAACTGTTCAATTGGCAGATTTGATGGGGAACACTGGCGCAATTATAGCTTTAGATGTTAAATTGCAGAGGTTAACTGCCCTTTCAAACCAGCTTGAGAGGTGCCATGTAAAGAACGTCGTAGTCTACAACTTAGACGCAAGATATGCTTCTAAATTAGGAATGAGGTTTGATTGTATACTTTTGGATGTTCCATGTTCAGGTAACTTTTCCACAGACAAAGAATGGTTCAAACGCAGAACAATTAAAGATGTGGAGGCAAACGCAAAGAGTCAAAAAGAAATATTGAGTGAAGCAGTCAAAGTTCTGAAGGATTATGGAGAAATAGTCTATTCAACATGCTCCTTAGAGCCAGAAGAAAACGAATTAAACATTGACTGGGCAGTAAAAAACCTCAACCTTCAAGTTGAAAAAATCAACTGTTATGGCGAACCTTCTCCAACAAAAATTTTCGGAAAAAACCTTGACGACCAAGTAGAAAATTGCAGAAGAATTTGGCCAGGAAAAACTCAAGGATTCTTTGTCTGCAAACTCAAAAGGGATGTGGGCGTGCGATGAAAATTTTAAAGGAGTTTGTAAGCCGATTTGGTGCACGCATAAATTTGAACGAGAAACTTGTGGTGAAGAAGGGAAACAGATACTTCCTTCTGAACGAGAAACTGAAAAACTTAATGGGGAAGGATTTCTTTTATGCGGGAATCTATCTTGGAAAAGCCAAAAATGGAAAGTTTTTTCCAAGTTTTAACCTATTGTCGACGATTGCCCAAGAAAAGGCAAACAAAATATTTGTTGATAAAAGGTCTGAGTGGCTTTTTATCTGTGGAAGAGACATATTCAAACGAGGAATAACAAACGTGGTTGGTTCGAAAAGGAAAGGTGATTATACGCTTGTCTTAAACCAGTATGGCGAGTGCCTCGGCTTTGGCAGAATAATACATAATTTATACGAGATTGTTGAGGGCGTTGCTGTGAAAAATATTTCTGATTTGGGAGACTTTCTGAGAAGGGAGAAACGCTAAGCTATTTCCTCTATTATTTTTCTGATTTTCACGGTTTTTTGTTCTCTCTTTGTCAAGTCTCGAAGGACTACTGCTTCTTCTTTTAGCTCTTTTTCTCCGACTATTATTGCGTATTTTATTTGTCTTCTGTCTGCATCTTCTAGGGCTTTAGTTATTTTTCGACCCATAACTTCAACCTCTGTGGGTATGCTTGCATCTCTTAGCATTCTTGAAATGTCCATGGCTTTTCCAATAAACTCTTCTTTGGCCGGAATTATCACAACCTTATTTTCTTCTCTTTTCTCTAACGGAACTTTTTGAGTTTGCATGGCTAACATTATCCTATCTATTCCATGAGCTACTCCAACTGCTGGTGTTGGTTCGCCGCCAAACAACTCAATAAGCCTATCATATCTTCCGCCGCCGCCTAATGCTGTGTCTATTTCTGGCATTGTAACCTCGAAAATCATTCCAGTGTAATATTCAAGCCCCCTTGCAAAACCAGCATCAACTGCTATGTCAATTTTACTTTTGCTTTCTGAGATAAGTTTCAAGATTTCATAAAGGTTTTCTACAGCAGCCTCAGCTTTTTTGTAATTTTTGACACATTCTTTCATTCTTTCAACTGTTTCGAAAACGTCAGCACCTTTAAGCTCCACCAATTTTTCGAGAGTTGTTACACATTTTTCTTGAGCCCCTGCATTTTTGACTAGTTTTAATGTGTCATCATATAGTTTTTTATCCATTAACTGCATGGCTGTGTTTTGTGTTTTCTCTTCCAAATTTTCCTCTGCCATTATGCCCCTTAAAACTCCGACATGTCCAATTTTGAAGGTGCAATTCCTTAGCCCTACAGCATTCATTAAACTGTTTGTTAGCATTATTATTTCAGCGTCTGCTTCAGGCTTATCTGAACCCATCAATTCATAGTTTGATTGCCAAAATTCCCTATAACGCCCTCTTTGGGGCTCATCATAACGGTAAACGCTTCCCACAGAAAAAAGCCTCAAAGGTTTAGGTTCATTTCTTAAAGTGGTTGCGACGAGTCTAGCAACGGAAGCTGTGAACTCTGGGCGGAGAGCAACCATGCGGTCCCCTAAATCTCTGAAGGCAAACATTCTTGAACGGATTTCTTCTCCAGCTTTAGCTGCTAAAAGTTCGTAAGACTCCACGACGGGCGTTATAATCTCTCGGTATCCATAAAGCTCAGCCACTCTTCTGGCTTTGTCTTCGATGTATTTCATTATTTTGGCTTCTTCTGGCAGAAAATCCCTCATTCCCCTAACAGTTTTGAACTGTGGCATACTAAATTCTCCATCATTTTAAGCTTAATTGTGAAACTGAATAGTAAACTATTTCTCCTCTGCGATTTATAACAGCCAAAACCAACTCTTTTTTGAGGCTTTGACACTGCATCATAGCGCGGGTTAAATCTTCCAACGAAATAGGCTTTCCTTCTTGAATGTTTAAAACCAAATATTTGGCGGTGTCTTTACCATACTCGCCTCTTTCATAAACTCGAAAATCAACTCCTAAACCGAAACCTTCCCGCACAACGTATCCGCGCCCTCTCAAGTCACGATAAGTTAAATATGCAGCCCAAGCGTTCTCATTAACAAGCTCGTAGCATCGCAGAAGCTTCTGAAAATCAACTCTTTCTCCTTTTTCATTTTCAACTTCCAGCATGTTCTTCTCCAAAAGATATAATGCCTCATAAAATGTAAGCAGAAGTTCATTATTTTCCATTGTGCCGTATCCTCTTGAAGACATGCCTTCTGCATTCTGGTCTTTGGGGATTTTGACACCTTTTTCCGCCAGTAATCCCTTAATTTTAAGTTCCGTGTTGTCCGATGTTTTCTCTCTGTCTTTGCTCATGTGAACCATCAACCAACAAACGCATTTCATTTAAACTTATCAAAGTCTTTCTTATATAGAATCCCACTTTCGCAGATTATTGCTGTCACATAATCAAGGGGAGTTATGTCGAATGCTGGATTCAGAGCGTCCACTCCTTCTGCAGCAATTCTAAGCGAACCCATGTGGGTTACTTCTTCTGGTTTCCTCTCTTCAATGGTAACATCTGCCGACTTATGCGTCAAATCAAAAGTGGATTTTGGAGCTGCCACATAGAAGGGTATGCCATGCTCTTTGGCTAAAACTGCTACGGTGAAAGTTCCAATTTTATTAATTACAGCGTCTTGAACTATTCTGTCAGCTCCAACCACAACCTCGCTAACCAACCGCTTATACATGACATAACCAACCATGTTGTCAGTAATCAAAATAACTGGTATTCCATCCCTCTTAAGTTCATAAGTTGTCAACCTTGCTCCCTGCAATTTTGGGCGGGTTTCTGTGGCAATAACGCGAATCTTTTTTCCTTGTTCCCATGCAGCCCTTATAACTCCAAGAGCCGTGCCATACTCAACGGTTGCCAAAGCCCCAGCATTACAATGAGTCAGAACAACATCTCCATCATGGATGAGTTCAGCACCGTATTTTCCAATCATGCGGTTCGCCGCAGCATCCTCATCGGCTATTCTCTTCGCTTCCTCAACAACAAAAGCAGCCAAAGCCTCAGCGCTCCCAGAAAAATCTCTCGCCTTAGCCAAAATTCTGTCTACAGCCCAAAAAAGATTAACACCCGTCGGTCTTGTACCTCTCAAAATTTCAGCCGCCCTTTCCAACTCATGAACAAGTTCGTCTTTGCTTTTACTTTTCGAATGGTATGCTGTTAAAGCCAACGCAAAGGCTGCAGCAGCACCAAGAAGAGGGGCACCTCTAATCTTCATTGTTTTTATGGCTTCAGCCACATCGCTACAACTCTTCATTTCAAGCGTTACTGTTTCCCATGGAAGCCTCGACTGGTCTATTGTGAGTACGGTTCCATCACGCCACTCAATTGTTCGAGTCCGCATGTGATCAGCCTCAGTAAATGGCTTATGTGACAAGAGGTATAAAATATGTTAGAAAGTGAACGCCATTATGAAAAAGGAAAGCCTCAAGGTTCTTGTTGAAAATTTTGGAACAAGATACTCCGAACTGTTAGACATAAACCTGACAAAAGGCAAAGATGACGAAATTTTCAAGTGGTTTTTCGCTTCGATACTTTTTGGTGCTCCGATAACAGAAACTTCAGTCATTAAAACCTACAAGTGCTTCCAAAAGTATGATGTTCTAACGCCTCAGCGAATACTCCAAACAGGATGGGATGGACTTGTTAAAATATTAGATGAAGGAAGCTACACACGCTATGACTTCAAAACTGCAGATAAGCTCTTAGAAGTTATGAAAAATCTCATCCAAAAATACAATGGAAGCCTAACTCTTCTATACAATAAGGCTTCTGACATGCAAGACTTGGAAAACCGCCTAAAAGATTTGGGGAAGGGTATAGGAAACGTAACAGTGAACATTTTCCTAAGAGAACTCCGCGATATATGGGATAAAGTCGAACCAGAACCAACAAATCTCGTTTTGCTTGCAGCCAAAAACCTTGGAATAATCAAAAAAGAAGTAGGCGAAAAAGCCTTAAAACAATTAATGGATTTTTGGCTCAAAAATGAAGTTGAGGGGAAATCTTTCGTAAATTTTGAAACGGCACTGCTAAGGCTCGGTAAGGATTTTTGTAGGAAACGCAAATGCATTTCTTGTCCAGTTAAAAGCGACTGCTCTGCTCCACAGGAGCCTTAACATAAGTGATGACTTCTATTGGACATTCGCCTGAAAGCTTAAGCTTCCTCTTCCACTCTTCGCCAACAGCTATAAGCGAGAAAAATCCTGAAATTTCAGCCTTCGCCTTGCGGACAAGGTTCACCAAAGCCGCTTGGGTTTCTCCAGTTTTAATCATGTCATCCACAATCAAAACGCTGTCCCGCTTTTTAATGGCATCTTTTGGAATGTAAAGCGTCATAGTTACCCCTGAATCCCTAAGCGCATAAGTCTCCTCCAAAAAAGCCTTAACACCAACCTCCTTGCTTCTTTTCGCAATTATAAGATTCACTCCAAGGGCGCTTGCAACCATAGTTGCTAAGGGTATACCATCCACAGCCGCCGTCAAAACCTTTGTAACCCTTTTTCCAGCAAAATTCGCAAGGGCATGATTAGCTGCCTGTTGTAAAATGTTAAAATCCCCAACAATATCAGTATTATCAAAATACCCATCCTCATCAAACCTTATTCTACTCCGCAATTCAGTTTCCAAACCAACAAGCTTGTTTAAAACTTTCCAAAGCTGCCTCGCCCTTGAAGTGTTAGGCAGAACGTGCCCCTTCGCATATCTGCTCAAAACAGTCACAGGCAACCCAGTCTTAGAAGCCAACTCACGGTAAGTAATGTTTCTCTTATACTTCGCCGTCCTAAGCAATTCAATAGTCATTAAACGAAGCTTCAACTCATCCACATGCGTGCTCATAACATCCCCTTGTACACTGACACGTCAATCTTAAAGCGTTTACCATTTATTATTGCATTACTAATTTAAAATTTCCGTTCCAAAACGAACAATGAGACGGGTCCGCTGGGATTTGAACCCAGGATCTCCGGCTTAGAAGGCCGACGCGCTTTTTGGCACTAGCGTATCCAAGCTGCGCCACGGACCCACAAGAATTGATACGAAGCTTTAGATAATAATTTTATCTGTATTGATTGAAAGATTCTTAATGGAAAATGTTACTTAAAACTTTTAAAGGAGAGCTAAATTACCCTTATTAGGGGAGGGGGTGAAGTGTCAGAAATCCACCAGTTTGATATTCCCATCCCTCTGGTAAATTACATATACCTCATTAGGAACCGCAAGTCGCCATACTATGACATAGTCAACTTTCTTTTGAAAGAAATGGAGACCCATTACGAACGAGCTGGACAAAGTTCCGATGTTATTTACACGATTAACCCTAGGGTCTTACAGGAGGAGATTGAAAAGAGAGTTAGGAACGAGAAACTGACCACCGTTAATGTTTGCCGTACTATTTTAGCCCTTTTGCATGGAAGCAAACTCCGTGAGGAGCAAGACTTCTACGTCACAACAACCAGTAGTGGAAGAAGAAACTATCACATTAGAGTTAACGACCGTACCTTAAATTCCATGTCAAAATTAATATTGTGATATTATTTATTCAATGTAAATTGCTGGGCGACACGGTATAGCCATTGTTGCTCTTTGTTTGGGATTATAAATGTTCTCGTCTTCTTCGTTGTAGACAGTGATTTGCGCTTTGAATCTTTCACTTAAAAATTCCTTTGCGCCATCAATTATTTCTTTTTCGTTAAGCTTTTTTATCTTTAGCATATTTTCTCTTCTGTTTTCTGGTATCATGCCCGCTTCTTTCAGGATTTTTGTGGCAAATTTTGCAACTTCCTTCATATTTTCCTTTAACTCTTTTTCTTCGCTGAGTTCTTTCATAAGCTCGTTTAGTTTTACTTCTCCTTGTTTTGATTTCTCAAGCATTTTTTGGTAAACTTTCCATTTCCATGAGCTGGCTGTGTAATAGAATATTTTTTGTGGAGTGATTTTTGTTGCTTTTAAGACGTTTAGTGTGTCTTCAATTAAATCTTCTATGAAATTTTCCTTCTCTTCTGCCAATGTGTCTATTTGTTTTTCGTTTATTTTTGGCCATTCAGCAAGTGAAATGAAGCCTTCTTCTTTCATTTCGCTCCACAATTCTTCACATAGGTGCGGTGCAAATGGAGCGAGTAATTTTAGCCATGTTTTTAGGGCTTCTTTTAGGGTTTCTGATTCCATAGTCTTTTTTCTTTGTATGTACCAGCGGAAGTCGTTCCATGTTTCGAAGAGGGCTATTTCTAGGGCTGTTCTTGTTTTCATTTCTTCCAAATTTTTTGTAACTTTTTCTATGCGGTGTTGTAGGGTGCTCATAAACCATTTTTCTAGGTGTCCGATTTCCATGCTTTTCGCATTGTCAATTATGTTTTTTGCGAAATTGTAGAATAGTTCAAGTTTGTTTTGGATGTCTTTGACGTTTTCGCTTCTCCAGTCCGGGTCATCCATTCCCTCTGCAGCCAATAATAAGGCGCATCTTGTAGCGTCTGCCCCATATTTTTCTATGGCCTTTCTTAATGGTATAAAGTTTCCCAGATGTCTGTGCATTTGTTTGCCTTCTATCATTAGCATTCCGTTTACGCCTATTGCTTTTGGCCAGTGCTGTGGTGGGAAGAGGGCTGTGTGGTGGAATATGAAGAAGGTTAGGTGGTTTGGGACGAGTTCTTTTGCTGAGACTCTTAGGTCAACGGGATACCAGTATTGGAATTCTTTTCGCATCTCTTCTAGGCTTTTGGTTTCTATTCCAGTTTGTGTGGCTATTTTTTCTGCGTTTCCTTTTCCATAGAAAATGTAGTCGAAAACTTCCTTTGTCAAGCTTTCTGGTTTTATGCCTTTTTCTTTTATGTGTTTGTTTATTGTGTAGAAAGCCATGTAAATTGTGGAGTCGCTTAGGGTTTCTATAATCCATCCTTCGCCCCATGGTAATGGGGTGCCGAATCCTGTTCTTCTTGCGCAAGCCCATTCTTTTAGCCAATCAATTACCGTTAAAAACCATTGAGTTGCTGTTTCTGGGTAGATTTTCATTTGGTTTATGGCTTCTTTTGCTTTTTCTTTCCATTCTGGGTCTGAATAGTTTAGAAACCATTGGTCTTGTAGGACTTTGACTATGCATGGCGTTAAGCAGCGGCAAACTACTGGTTGGGGTAGGTCATACATGGAGTCTACGATTCCGCGGCTTTTGAAATCTTTTATTAAGGTTTCTTTGACTTCTCTAACCATTTTTCCAGAATATTCCATACAATTCTCTTTTAAAATTCCGCCGTGGAATTCCTTTTTGTATAGCAGTTTTGTTGCCTCTTCAGCCTTTGGGTCATGTTGGTTTTTAGCACCTAACTGTTCCACTATTTCGATGGCTGGATACTCGCCGAACCCTTCAACTTTGATGAGGGAGATTGGCTTTATCTTCTTCACAGTTTCTGGGTCTATGCCGAACTCTTGCAGTGCTTCTGGTTTTTCCTGTAAATCTTTTAGCGCCAGCCAATCGTAGGGTGCATGGGCTGGGACGCTGTAGACAACGCCTGTGGCTTGTTTTGGGTTGACAAACCAGCCTGGAAGTATGGGGAATTTTTCTTTTGTAACTGGGTTTTCGAAGGTTTTCCCTATAAGCTCTCTTCCTTTGAGTGTTCGCTTTATTTTTATGGTTCTTCCTTGTTCTTTCATTTTTTGAGCTGCTTCTTCGCTTATTATCCATGTTTCGTTGTCTACGAGGGCTTCGACGTAGGTTGCGTCTGGGTTTATCCACATGTTTGTTACGCCGTAAATTGTTTCGGGGCGGAAGGTTGCTGCTGGAAGAATCGTTTCATGGTTTAGTTTGAACTTTATTAGCGTGTATTCTTCTGGTGTGACGCCTTCTCCCACTTGGCGGTCATGGTCTCCCGTTGGGCTTTGGCATTTTGGACACCAAACAACTGGATGTGTTCCCATGGAAACGTAGCCTTTTGCTTTTAGGTTTTCGTATTGCCATTCTATGAATTTTTGGTATGTTGGCATTATCGTGTTGAATTCTCTTCTCCAGTCGATTGAGAAGCCAGCTTTTTTTGCGGCGGTTCGTCCATCATTTGTGTAGTATGTTGCCATGCAAATTGGGTCAGAAAATTTTTTCAGCTCTTCCTCTGGAACGCCATCCACTTCTCTTAAAATTTTTATAAATTCTTCATCGCCTTTTGCTACGCGTTCGCTTGCGCCTAAAAGCGGCTGGCCAGTCCAATGCCACGCCCATGGCCAAAGCACATTGTAGCCTTGCATTCTTTTGAAGCGCGCGTATGCGTCTACGCGGGAGGCTGTGAAGCCGTGGCCTACGTGGAGGGGGCCATTCATGTATGGGTATGGGAAGGTTATGAAGAATTTCTTTTTGTTTGGGTTTGGGTCTGCTTCAAAGATTTTGGCTTCTTCCCATCTTTTTTGCCATTTTTCCTCGATTTTCTTTAAAAATTCCATAAAACTTTCTGAATTGGTTTGAGGGATATTAAATGTTTTGTTTTCACGGACAGAGAACGCTATTCCTCACGTTTAAACACCACATTAAGCATGGCGGAACTTGCATTAATCCTTTACTCTCTTTTTCTAATTATTTGGGTTTTAATTGTTTTTTCAAGATTTCTTCGGCTTTCTTGACCGCTTCTTGTAGTTTTTCGATTTTTGTCCCTCCGCCTTGGGCGAAGTTTGGTTTTCCTCCGCCTCCGCCGCCTATTATTGCAGATGTCTCCTTAACTATTTCATTTGCATTTACACCTTTTTCAAGGGCAGCCTTACCAACCATAACCATGATTCTCGCATTTTTTCCATCATTTCCATAAAATATTGTGACTGTTGCCTCGTCTTTTTTGATTGTTTCGTTGGCTGTTTGAACCATGCGGTCAACGTCTATGGACTCTTTAAAATCCCGTATTACCACTTTGACATCGCCTATTTCTTTAATTTTTTCAGTGGGTTTTGCTCCTAAACCCGCGCTTTCCCGTTCTGCTAGTTCTTTAATTAGTCTTCTTCTTTCTGCAAGGGCTTCTTTGTATTCTTTTACGAGTTTCTCGGCTGTTTTGTCCAGTTTTTCTATTGGTGCGTTCAATATTTCTGATAGTTTCCAGAGCATTCGTTCCTTTTCTTGTACTGTTTTTAAGGCTGGGATTCCAATGGAATAGATGAGCCTTTCCACGCCGTCTTGGATTCTTTCTGTGTGAATTATTTTTATGAAGCCGATTTCGCCAGTACTTTTCAAGTGAGTTCCAGCGCACGCTTCAATGTCCCAGTCTCCAGTTTTTACCACGCGGATTTCTTTTCCTGGAACTGCTCCGCCTTGGTATAGTCTAAAGCCGTAGCGGTTTTCTGCTTCGTTTCTCGGCATCCATTGGGTTTCCACTGGCATGTTTTTTAGGATTGTTTGGTTCGCTAAGGTTTCTATTTTGTGAATTTCTTCTGGTGTTAGTCTGCGGTAATGGGATATGTCCAGTCTTGAGGTTTCAGTGCCCTTTTGTGTTCCAAACTGCCAAACGTGTTGTCCTAAAACTCTTCTTGCAGCGCCATTAATTAGATGGGTTGCCGTATGCGCTTTCATTAAGCTATACCGCTTTTCCCAGTCAATAACGCCTTTAACGATGCTGCCCTCTTTTGGGGTGGCTTCGCCCTTAATCTTGTGGACTATTACTTTGCCGACTTTTTTTGCGTCCACAACCTCAACTTTGTTTCCGTTGAATGTGAAATAGCCCGTGTCTGCTGGTTGTCCTCCGCCTTCTGGGTAGAAGCATGTTTCGTCAAGAACCACATACTCATTCTCTATTACTTTTAGAACTGTTGCTTCAAACTCTTTCATATACTGGTCTTGATAGTATAGTGGTAATGTTTGGGGAAGTTCTGAAACTTCTTTCTCAAGCCACTCTTCAGGCTTAACTTCTTCTTCCACTGGTTTTGTCAGTTGCATGTGTCTTTCTGCTATTAGGGCATAGAAGTTTTCTGGAATGTTCACTTTTAATCCATCTTCCTCTGCAAATTGTTTGACAATTTCTGGTGGAAGCCCATGAGAATCATAAAGTTCCGTTAATGTTTCCACAGGGATTTCATGTGCCTTTTTTGTTTTTAATTCGCTGGATATTCGCTTAACCAATCCGGCGCCCCTCTTGATTGTTTCTTCGAATTTTTCTTTTTCAACTGAAAGCATTTCCATTATTTCGTCTCGCATTTCCCCAAGGTGAGGATAATCCCTAGACCAGAAGTTAATCTGCATGTCCATAATGTCTGGCAGTTTTTCTGGAGCACCCAGCATTTTTAGTAATCGGTAAATTCTTCGGAAAAGCAGTCTTGCCAAATATCCTTCTTGAATGTTTGATGGAACCACACCTTCTGAGAGGATGAAACTTAGGCATTTTGTGTGGTCAGCCACGGCAAAAGCATTTTCTATGGGCGTAAGAAAAGCGTTTAGTTCATCATGCTTTATTTTAACAATTTCTGCAACTTTCCTTCTGACTTCCCACATGCTCGCTGTTTTATCTAAACTCACCAAACCAGAAACTCTTGCTACTTTTGCTAACAAATCCTTGTCGATGCTGGTTATTCCAACAGTTTCAAAAATTTTGTCAAGCAAATCCCCATAAACAGCGTGAAAACCGCTCGGCGCACCTTGAGAAACCCATGTGAAACGGTCAATTCCATAACCTGTGTCAACGGTTCTTATGGGCAACTTGACAAATTCGTTGTTGACAACTTTGAATTGCATGAAAACAAGAGTGGCAAGCTCCAATCCTCGAACAATAGTTTCTAAACATGGACCGGCATTTCCGCCGCCAGACCAAACCTGTTCCTTATAAACAATCTCTTCAGGTTTAACGCCCAATTCATTCGTAACAAAGTCGTGGTGATACCTTACCGTTTGGTCTTTCCAATAAACCTCCTTTTCTGGATAATTAAATGCGTGATGCCCGCCCATCTCAAAAATTGTTTCATACTTCCCAAAAGTTGGACCAGTGTTAGCAATGTCTACCAAGCGAATGCAAGGCTGAACAATCACTAAAGGATTTGCTGGTGGAGGGGCTATTCCCTCAGTCACGTAGGGCTGAAAATCAATTATGCTTGCATGTGTTAAGTAAATGTCTTCTCTCCATCGGGCTACAACTGGATAAGGCTTTATACGTGTATGCCCATGCTTCTCAAAAAATGATAGGAAAGCCTCTCGCATCTCACGGAAAGTGTAACTTCTCTTTGTTGGCGGATCACCAATAAAAGTGTAAAAAGCGCAGCCTTCCTTTCTTGCTTCTCCACAAGTTTCTCGTTTTGGATTTTGCGTCCAAAAATAATCTCCACATTTTGGACAAAGCTTCCTAACATAACCCATTTCCTTAAAGAAAGGGAGACTGTATTCTTCCATGGGAAACTTTTTCTCCAAAGCTCAAGACGCTCCAATAACTTTTAAATTTCAAGTTCCAATGGATTAAAGAGCTTCACAAATTTAAAACTATTTCACTACCCAAGTTTGAAGCCTAGCAGAAAGCCTACGACAAAGCTTCCCATGAACGGCAGTAAGGATATTACGCTAATAAACCATTCTGCTGCTTGACCTGCTAAACCTAAGGCATTTTTTAAGGAATCAAATAGTCTTTCATAGTTTATGCTTATTATCCCTTGAGTGCTTAGATAGATTAGTGCGATTATGAATAAGCCTATCACTATGGCTATTAGCTTGCTTAGCTTCTTCACGGCAAATCCAACTATGAAACCGCCTATGCCTCCTAACCCTAATTGATATGCGAGTGGCGAGATAATTTCGCTCATAGAGACATCTCTCTTGAAGCGTTATCGCAAGTTTGATTTAAATGTATCTTGCTAATAAAATGGAAAAGAAGCGTTTGCAAAAAGGAGGTGAAAAACCACGGATGACCTCTTATTAAACATATACGTGTTAAATCTTTTGCTCACTCTTGGCATGTTTGCCGTCTTAATTTTTAGGGCTTGGATTGAACAGAAACATTATCGTATGATGTGGCAAGAATTGGAGTGGAGGCGAACATACCAAACCATGGGAAGATTACTAAAAGCAGAAAAAGACTTGTTTTCAAGGGTTGAGGGCGGCGATGAACTTTATCAAATGCTGTGCGAAATCTTCAAAGTGAACGAAGACAGAAAAGGCTAAGGAAAATGCCAACCCTCAATCAACTTCACAATTGTTTTACCACGTTTTTCCATTCCATAACGTCTAAAAGGTTTAGTTAGGTGCCTCTGAGACCTAGTTGAAGTTATGTAAAGTCCTCTTTTTACTTTTCGTTTCATTTTAACCTCAACCTTTCCAATGTTAGCATATCTTGAACCGCATTTTTCACATCTGAAGCCCTTATTCTTTCCCATGGACTTCAATCTTTTACCGCATTTAACACAGACTGGATTTTTGTAAACAATCTTTGGCGCCAACTTCAGCAAACGAATCTTTTCAAGGTTTATAGTTAAAGGATTCTTCGCCGATGGTGCCCTCACACCACCATAAACTTCAATGTAATCACCAACCAGCAACTTCATTGCAACATGGCGAAGACCGCCCGTGGGCTCATAGGCTGCACAATCAACCTGAGCACTTTCATCTTTAATGGAGAAAATCACATGCCTTCGAGGAATTATATTTGGATTCGTTGCCACAGTTCCCTTGGCTACAACGGGATGATAAGGCTTAATCTCGTTCAATTTTTCAACCCCTTTTAGATGGGCATCTGTTCCCTGATTTGTGCGGAAAATAACCCACCGCTCCACAGGCTCCAAAGGTTTAACCATATCAAAAGCCTTCTTCACAATTTCTGCAGTTTCCCCTCTAATCCCAAAAAGGATGGGGTCGGGTCCTCTTGGCGTGATGATTACCCTGCGCTTTTCTTGATCCACATTATTGAATGTGTAGGGCGCAGTAGCCTTGTCCATTTCAAAAATTGAAGCGGAATCCACCTTTCTTTTTGAACCGTAATTTTCTGGAACTCTATACGCAAGTATTTCATAAGTATAGTCGCCAGAAAGAGTTTCGCCAACCGCAGCTAAACCGCCAATTATACCCCTATCCTTCTTGAAGCCAATCGCCTCAGCCCCAAACTTTTTCAGAAGTTTCAGTGCCTCTTTTAGGCTTACAATTCCAGTGATAGTGTTTCTAGCAAAATTTTTAACCTCTTTTGGGATTCGGATTCCTTTAAAGAAGACTATGCCTGGGTCTGTGCCTTTAAATTCTAAATCTGCATTTTCCTCAACCGTGCTTATGGTTGTTTCCTTAATTTCCTCCTCCACATTTTCATTGTATTGTATTCTTATGCATAGGGCTCCGTTTCCTCTAGTTTTCCACGGCACATTGGGATTCAGCCTAATCAAGTTTGGATAGTCAATGAAGTTAACGTTCAGTTTTTGTAGTTTTTCCACTAGGATGGCGGCAATGTATGTTGTGCACCCTTTTCTTATCGAATCAGTATCGTCAAACCCTATGTGTATAATTTGTCTATTCATTTATGGAGTCCCGTTCTTAGCGGATTGTAGATTATTAAATGGATTTTAAAGGAGTTTGTGTGAATAAAAAAGAGGAAGTTTTTGTTATTTCGACTCTTCCACAACAATCATTGTTAAAGTTGACCTAACCTTGTCAAGTCTTCTTATTCGCCAAGTTACGATTTCCTTAAGCTTATCCATTGTATCTGCTTTAACCCTTGCAACTATGTCGTATACGCCGTAAACAGCGAAGGCTTCGTCCACTCCTTCCACTTTCTTCAGGTCTTTTAGCACATCTGCTTCTGAGCCTATCTCAGTATTTATTAACACGAATGCTGTTGGCATGAAATCTCCTCACTTAATGTGTTGTCTTTATGCATTAAAATATTTTACTACAAAGCAACCACAAAGTTTGCACTTTTAACGTTTCAGAATGTAATAGAACATTTTTCCAGAAACTTTATGTTGACATTTAAGCAATAAAATAGCTTGGCTTAAGAAGGAAAATGATAGTGAGCAGTTTGAGAGATGCTTGCATTTTTCTTCTATTCATCTTATTGAATTTCTCAGTGTTTGTTCAATCCGACGGCGCAACCGTAAATCTGTCATCAGCTGACTTGCCAATTATGGAACAAATGAGCGAAAGTGAAACGGCTAATACAACTCTCGCTCAAACAATACAAGCAATTAGTGAAAGCGTGAATTGGAGTAAAGCAATGTATGCGGGAATGTTTTTTGGCGAGAAAACCAAAGCAGATATGGAGACGCTGATAGATAATTATGCTGCAAACGGGGATTGGTTAAATGTATTGAAGTGGAGTGTTATTTGCAAGAAATTGGAGATAGAACGAGAAGAAGCCATTAAGGCAGCTTTGGATGGCTTGCCGACAATAGGACCGTTACCTTGGACAACAAAATATAGTGGAGTTGACTATTTCTCCGTTGAGGAAAAATATGCTTTGTTCTGTTATTACTACGCTGAGAAATACCAATATAAACTGGATAAATGGAACAAAACTAATGGTTACAATTTCTTTAAAACAGCAATATACAACAATGGACGCCCAGCATTATTTATAAACGCAAACGGAAGCACTTGGACAATAAGCTATGGGCCTCGCTACTATGACGAATCAGCAAGCACCATCCAGTGCTTCTTAACCTTTTATGAACTTGGCATAATGGAGGCTTTAAACGATGCCCTATATTGGTGGAATTGGACAAACAACAACCTTTGGTATCAAAATACCCACTACAAATACGCTTTAAACTGGGCTGATTACGAATGCGAAGCAGGTTTTTTCACAAAAATAGCCTCAAACCTAAAGTATTATGAAAATAACTTGGGGAACTGGTCAAGAATTTTCATCGACTTGCAAAACCGATTTTTAGTTGACAGATGGAACAGCAAACAGTGGTTCAGCAACAGCGAAAACAAAACCACATATGTGGTTGTTCATCATTACCCATCTAACCCGCAGAGAAGACTTCAAAATACTATTGGTGCGTGGACAACTCTATTAGCCTTTTACAATATGCTAGAAAACGAATCGCAGTGTTCAATGCAAGAGATGTTACTAGGATATGGTGGGTTAGATCCAGCTTGGAAATTGCTTGAAAGCCCAGAAGCTAGCTTATATGACAATGTTAGTGGCAAGTTTAAATGGGCGAGCAACGGGGCAGTTTCAGATGATGCTACAGCTTATGCTTTGACGCTAATGCTTTTTCTGGGGATTGTGCCAAAAACAACCACTATTGTTTTTCCGTTGGAGGAGTACTCCTATGAATACTTTTTTGACATGGACCCAGAATTGTACAGTTTAAATCTTAACACAACAACTCTGCGAGTAACCGTTATAGATGGTGGACAACTAGAATTCATTTATGGCGCTGTTTCTGTGCTCTGCGAGTTTCCCTCAAGCGGCGTGTACGAAATAAAATTCTCAAACGACTGGAACAGCATACTAAGCGTTTCAAAACTTCAAGACTTGCCGGCTAATCGGAAGTTTTTAGGCTTCACTCATGATGTAGCAGTGATTGATGTTGTCCCTTCCGCAACTCTTATTGAACATGGAGAAACGCTGGAAGTTAATGTGACAGTTGCCAACAAGGGAGATTTCGCCGAAACTTTCAACGTAACATTTTGTGTAAATTCAACAATTGTTAAAACAGAAATGATTGAAAACTTGGCATGCGAAACATTTGAAACTGTAACATTGCTATGGGATACGGCGAGTTTCCAAAGAGGCAAATATGTGGTTAGCGCCTACGTCACCGCAGTTAACGGAGAATCCAATGTAACCAACAATAATTTCACCTACGGCATTGTTGCAGTAGGCGTTCATGACATAGCCATCCAAGGTATTTCATTTTCAAAACAGAATCCAACAATAAATGAAACAAACATAATTTATGTGACATTACAAAACAAAGGTGATTTCAACGAAACCTTCACTCTATACCTCAACTACACGCTTACCTATGACCCGTCTATCGGAAGTCAAGTGGTAATTTTATCTCCTGGAGAAATGTTAACGCTAAACTTTACATGGACACCAGATGTCACTGGACGCTATAAGATAGAAGCGTATACAAGCGAAATTTCAGGAGATATAAACCTTACCGATAACATATTCATAGTATACGCTTACTTTTATGTAGGTCAATTGAACTTGGCGCAAACTAATGCGCACTCTGAATCAAATATTCACTTAAGTCGCATTATACCTTCTCCAATCTAAACGGATAGGCTTATCTTCTATTTTTAGGCATTAGTTATTAGGTTTCGGTATGACAGAAAATTATATAACAAGTCGTGAGATGCGTGCTATTGAGTTAAATGCTGAATATTTCGGTGTTTCTAGGCTTCAGTTGATGGAAAATGCTGGGCATAACGTAGCTGTAGACGTTGCCGCGAGATTTCCGCAAAAAAATGTTGCAGTTTTCTGTGGATTAGGCGGAAATGGCGGCGACGGTTTTGTTGCTGCAAGACATCTTTCCTCTCTTGGTTTCAAAGTCACAGTTATCCTCGCTGGAAAAGCTAAAGAGATAACAGACGAAGCTGCATTGAAAAACTGGGAAGCCTTACAATCCTTGAAGGAAACGATTCCAATATTCGAAGTTTATGACAGCTCTCGCATACCTGAAATCACCGCAGATATAATAATCGATGCTTTACTTGGAATAGGAACAAAGGGAAAACTGAGACCGCCCATTTTGCAGCTTGTCCAAAAAATTAACGCCATGAACGCTTTTAAAGTGGCAGTGGACGTGCCAACAGGAATAGATTCGGACACTGGAGAAGTTTTAGGCGAAGCAGTGAAAGCCAACCTAACAATAACATTTCACAAAACCAAAATGGGACTGGAAAAAGCAAAAGAGTATGTTGGCGAATTAATAGTGAAAGATATAGGGCTGCCAAAAGATTTTGAAAACTTTGCAGGCCCCGGCGACGTTTCCTTGGTTGTTAAACCCCGCCCGGTGGAAGCGCATAAAGGAGATTTTGGGCGCCTATTGATTATTGGTGGAAGCGAAAGCTTCTCCGGAGCTCCAGCTTTTGTGGCTTTAGCTGCTCTGCGAACTGGTGTTGATTTGGCTTATATTGCTGCTCCAGAGAAAACCGCTTACGTCATATCTTCCATGTCGCCAGATTTAATCACCATAAAGCTTGAAGGAAATCACTTAAACTTGGGCAACATACCAGCGTTGAAAACTTACATAGAAATAGCCAACGCTGTTGTTTTGGGACCTGGGCTTGGTTTGCATGTGGAAACCCGTGAGGCTGTAAAGGCTGTGGTTGAGGCTGTTGAAACGGCTGGAAAACCTTTGCTTTTAGATGCTGATGGGCTTAAGGCTTTTTCAGAGTTTAAGAGAGAATTAAATGTGCCCTTGGTTTTAACGCCTCATGCTGGCGAATATGCCATACTAACGGGAAAGAAGCTCTCAGAAGATTTGAAAGAAAGAGTTTCAGAGGTGCAGAAGACAGCTGCAGAATTAGGCGCAGTAATACTCCTTAAGGGTCCAGTGGACATAATCTCAGACGAAAGGCGGTTCAAACTGAACTTCACTGGAAATCCAGGCATGACTGTTGGCGGAACGGGCGATGTGCTTTCAGGAATTGTCGGCGCCTTCTTAGCCCAGCAGGTTGACCCTTTTGAGGCGGCTGTTGCTGGAGCCTTCGTTAATGGTGCTGCTGGAGACTTTGTTTTTGAAGAGAAAGGTTACCACATGGTTTCCACAGACCTATTAGAGTGGATTCCAAAGGTGCTGGACAACCCCATGAGCCACTTGAAGGTGCGAAAAACAAGTGCAAAATAGGATTAGAATAGTTGTTTATCATGCTGGGCAATGCGACCCCAAAAAGTGCACAGCCCTAAAACTTAAACATCACGGGCTAATCCGCATTGTGAATCACATAAGGCTCCTGCCGAAAAGAGCCATTGTGCTTAACCCCTTTTCTGAAATGGCATTTTCTCCAGCAGATAGGCAACGCATAGAAAAATTTGGATTAGCCGCCTTAGATTGCAGTTGGGAACATGCCCAGAAAGTTTTATCCAAACATGTGAGGGGAACCGCCCGCTGCCTACCAGTTTTGGTTGCTGGAAACCCAGTCAACTTTGGAAAGCCAACCCAACTATCCACTGTTGAGGCTTTAGCTGGAGCCCTCTACATAGCTGGATTCAAAGAAGAAGCCATGGGGCTTCTTTCCATTTTCAAGTGGGGACACACGTTCATAGAAATAAATAAGGAAAGGCTTGAAAGTTATGCAAAGGCAAAAGAGAGATGTGACATTATAAAGTTGCAGGAGAGATTCATTTAATATGAGTGATGTTGAGAACGGGAAAGGGTGCGAAGCTGTTCTTGCTGCTACTAATCCACTTCTTGGTCGCGGGGTCTTTGTTTTTCTCAAGTTGCCAGAATCTTGGAAACTTCTTAAAACATCAATGTCTCCTGAGTGCAACGCCTTAGGAAGGGATATCGTTGGAAATGGATTTAGGTGGATAACTTCGGGCTTTATTCACGTCATCCTAGTTGATGAGCAAAAAAATCAAGCATATCCCCTCTTTCTGGAAGTCAAAGAACTTTTTGACAACGAAAAAGCTTCAGAAATTATCCGAAGAAGGTTTGATAAACTTGTTAAGGAAGGGGAGCGTGTTGAAATGAAAAAAATGCGCATTAACGGTCATGAAGCACATTGCATTACATGGATTAGCCAAAAGAAAATGTTTTTGAAACGGGAAAAAGTGACTCTTGCCAATTTGGAATATGCAACTTATTGTGATGCCACAAAAAGGCTTATGCTTTTCAGAATTTCAAGCAGCCATATTGAAAATTTCATGGAAGACAAGGAGAAAATGCTCTCTATATTATCCTCCCTTACATGCCACCTTTAGTTTACTCCAAGGCTTTTCCACATGCAGAAGCAAGATTAAGGAGTCGAGGAATAACATTTTCCTTCATGGGGCAAGAGAGCAGTAGATGCGGTTCTTCGCTTGTTATTGACAATCTATCTATTTCGCCGTCAAACTGGATAATTTCTCGAACAACATTTCTGTCCGATAAAAATTCTAATGCTCTATCCTTATTTGAACCCGCGATAAAAAAGCGTTCCGAAAGCTTCTCGTGTTGAAGTTCAGTATGCTTCGAGCTTGCAACAAGTTCTCTATGTAATTTTGTTCCCTTTTTAACAATTTCCAGTGAGAAATTTGGGACAACCTCGAAATTTGACTTTATCATGATGGTGTCATGTTTTCCCATGTATTTCGAGAGAAAATAATATAGAGGTATTTCCCTGCTCATTAAAACTATTGAAATTTCAAGTTTTGTAATTTTATCCGTTGCTGGCTTACATGCGATTTTGAAACCGCTGGACCCAAGGCTTTGGAAAGCAACTTCTTTAGAGTACGGTTTCATCTCTTTTGATAATGCTTTCCATATTTTCTTCTGAATTTTATAGTTATATCTGCTTCCAAATGCATATGCGAGTGTAAATGATACTGCCAAAATCGTAACTATATAGATTTCTAGTTCTAGCATGTTATCACCTTGTGTTAACAGAACAGATTTAAACTTATTGAAAATTAAATTGTGGCATTTCTAAAAACTAAACTCATAGCAACCGCAAGTTTTAAGTTCAAAATGGATAAATAAAGAACTTTTGAGGGTAATAAGGATGGACATATATCCTGCATACTTTGTACTGGTAGGGCTAATAGTTTATCTCTTTGCTTACTTTGTTTACGCAAGACGTTACGATAAAAAGGTATGGCAACCGGACCCGAAAGCTACAACGCCCGCTCATATGTACATGGATGGTGTTGAGTTCTTTCCATCTAGCAGATATATTCTCTATGGATTTCAGTTCAAGGGCATTGCTGGCGCTGCTCCTATTGTTGGTCCATTTGTTGCATTACAGTTCGGCTGGATACCTGCACTTCTATGGATTCTAGCTGGCAACTTTTTGATCGGCTGGATTCATGATTACGGGTCAATTTTCATTGGTGTTAGAAATGAGGGAAAAACTTTAGGACCACTAACCTATGAACTGATCAGTCCGAGGGCACGGTCATGTCTAATGGGCTTCTTAGTTTTCTATCTAATAACAATTATAGCTGCCTTTTTCAATGTATGTGGAACTCTTTACAGTGCACGCGGAGGAGGCTTGATCTTCACAATATTCATTGTAATAGCTGGAATATTGGGAGGCGCCTTATTATATAAAGCAAAAGTCCACGTGAGTATAGTAACTATACTTGGCATAATAATCATGCTCATAGGCTTGTACGTGGGAGCTGTAGTTTTTCCATTAAGCGCAGGGGAAGTAACCTATGAAATAGCCATTTTTGTAGTAGCTTTAATATGCCTATTCAGTGCTGTAGTACCTATCATTTGGTTTGCACAACCAGTGAACTACATGGCATTTTATCCATGTATAGCTGGAATAATTGTTTTAATTATAGGTGCCTTAGCATCGCCTATAACGAATGTAACCGTGATACCGCCAGCATTAACTACTAATTGGATGTATCCCTCCATGGGTGTGGGACCCATATGGCCTATATTATTCGTTAGCATCGCATGTGGAGCAATTTCTGGATGGCATAGCTTGGTGAGCACATCGGGAACTGCTAGGCAGCTTGACCTTGAAACTGATGCCTTGCCTATTGGTGCAGGTTCCATGCTGACGGAAGGTTTGCTCGCGCTCTCAGCTTTAGCTGCATATATGTCTTTTTCGACGCCTGAAATGATAAGTGCGGGTCAATTTGGAGGTTTTGCCGCCGGTGCATCGCGTTTAGTGGCACCCATATTGTTCACTACTGAGGCTAATCCGGCTCTAAAGACATTTTTCATGGCGTATATAGCTATTTATGCTATCACAATTTTGCAGTTGGCAATAAGATTCTTTAGGTTGGCATTGACGGAAATAACCGCTCCATCTCCGGCGCTGCGTTTATCTATTGGAAATAAATGGGTTGCCTCAATCATAGGTCTTGTTATAGGGGCGTTGTTCGCTTGGACAGGTTCCTTTATCAATCTGTGGACATTGTTCGGCGGGTCAAACCAATTAATGGCTGGTTTAGCGCTGATACTTGTAAGTGTTTACTTGGCGGGTGTGAAAAAGCCGTCAAAATATACGCTTGGGCCGGCAATATTTATGATAATAACCTGTGAAGCTGCTTTAGCCTACGAAGCCTACTTGTTCTTTAACGCTGTACTCACCAATGTTCCAATAGCATCCGGACGAATAGCTGGTTATCGAGAAATTGCCTTGGGATTAAACGCTATCTTCGGAATAATTGGAATAATTCTTGTCATCCTCGGAATAATAGTGGCTTATGATGCAGCCAAAGCCTTGTCAAAGGCATGGAAAGCAAAGAAAGAATCTCAATAACTCCCTTCTTTTCTTTTAAACCGGCAATTCTCCTAAAATTAATGCATCAGACACTTTCTTAATCATGTCCAGTCCTGTTACTTCTGTTGGAAACATTGGTATATAGGCTCTAACAAGTTCGCCTAAATCCTTAGATATAATCTGCATATAACCTTGCTGTTCCTTAAACTTGTTTGTCAAATAGTCTGTTACGCCACGACCCTTAACAACCCTTTCCGGCATAACCATGTTAACGAACACTCCGCCTACAGGGATGTCAAATGCTTCAACCATTTTAATAAATCTCTTAACAACAGCGATGGGTAATGCTAATGGAATTGTAACGAAGAAGAAGGCTGTCTTTTCGCCGTCGCTCAGCAGAACTCTGGCATTTTTCATCCTCTCATTCATGCTCAACAAATCAGCCATCATAGGGTCTTTCTTAATTTCCTCCATGATTTTATCTTTTCTGAAGGAAAGCTTCACCCTAAGCGATAGGGCTTCCTCTCTGCTTTTAATCATTCTGGTAAGCCATAAACCATAGATTTTGCTTAATCCTAAAAGCCTAACAGCGTTGGCTACTGCAGCGCAATCAAAAACTATTCTGTCATATTCTTCGCCTTGCTTAATCATGATGTCAACCATGTCATCAAACATTGCTGATTCCTCAAAGGCTGGATTCGTTGTGGCAACCTCTATAAAGGGGTCTGGATTTATGGGTATGTCAGCCCATTTCATAAATTCCCTAAGCCTTCTGGCAATCTGCTCTCTATACTTATTCACAGTTTCAGAAATGTCCACCTCACAGGCCCAAAGGTTATCAATGCCTTTGACTGGTTTTATTTGACCGCCCCAGAGTTCTTGTCCGAAAACGCTTGATAAGGAGTGAACTGGATTCAAGGAGACTATAAGGGTTTTTTCACCCTTCTCTGCGAAATGATATGCTATGCCAGCAGCGCAGATGGTTTTACCCACTCCTCCTTTACCGCCAGTAAACATGAACTTTAAGTTCGGTTTCGACTCAACAAATTTGATAAAGTTTTCACCCATAAATTTCACCTCTCATGCTTCCAACCAAAAAGGTCCTCGGCAACTTTGGCTATCATTTTTAAGCCCTTAGGCTCCCTATCATACATTGGAACAACAGCTCTCACATAGGGCTCAAATTTTTCCCAAATAACCTTCATGTACCTCTGCTGCATCTCAATCCTATTTTTTAAAAAGTCACTTAAATCCTTCCTTTTAAGAAGTTCAGGCGGGTAAACCTGATTTACAATTATTCCACTCAAGTTTAACTTCATTGCCTCAAACATTTTAAGCGCCCTTTCAGTGTCCAAAATCGCCATGTTCTCAGGAATTAAAACCATAAAGAAGGCTGTTCTCTTAGAGTCTGTTAGGACGCTGCTGAAGAAATCAAGTTTTTCCCTTATTTCCGTCAAATCCTTAAGTATAACATCTTCCCTTTCCGCTTCTGTCCGTCCTTTAAGGGCAGCCATAGCTTCATCATATTCTCGAGCCTTCATTCTTGCTTCAGTAATTTTGTCTATCCAAGCGTCTAGTATAAGCGCCATACTAACCATACGAATACCGTGACCAAAGGGTGGCATATCAAAAATATAATAGTCATATTCTCTTTTCGCCATCAACTCAGCCATAGCATCATATGTTGCAGATTCATGCATGGCTGGCTCAGAAGCGGCAGACTTAATGTACTCATCGATTTCTTTAGGCAACTCTTGTAAATTATACATGTCCAATATTTTCTTTCTGACACTTTCCAGATAATCATTAACTCTTTTGTCAGCATCTATCTCCAACACGTGAAGGTTTGTAGCAAAAGATTGTATTCCCTTTCCGTAGATGTCACGTTCAAAAATGTCGCTAAGAGACGCTTGAGGATCTGTGCTAAAGCATAAAGTTCTTTTGCCTTGTTCAGCCAACCAGTAAGACGTTGCTGCACTGAAGGTTGTTTTGCCAAGTCCCCCTTTACCAGCAAAGATGACACAGTTCAGTTCAGGTCTTTTCTCAAAAAATTCTCTCATGTTTTCAGGCATCGTTGTTCTCCTCTTTTGGCGCTTTAATAAAGTGAGTCTGTGAAGTCTCTCTCCCTAAATAGTCTTCTTTGCCAAGATTTTATGTTTGGAACAGCGTAGGGAAGAAGCTTCAATGAATAATATGGTGGGAGCAGCGGGATACCGAGCATGTCGCCTAATGTAATCAGCATAAAAAGGTGCTCCAGATACATTCTGGTTTTTAGGGCATACCTTACCATATCATGCATAGCCATGCCGTAAACAAGTTCTTTAACGGCTTTCTTCGCCTCTGATTCACCTTTCTTTTCCTTGTCCATAGTTCTCACATCAAAAGACTAATACACAACCTAAAATAAAGCTTATCCTAATGTTCTTTTAATTTTCCCGTAATATCAACTTCCCGAAGCATATACCGCATCCAATTTGAAATTTTAGGAAACAAAACGGGAAGCAGTTTAAAACGGTAATAGCATCCCACTGGGTATCCAAGCATGTCTCCTAGCGCAACCAGCATTAACCCATACTCAGCGAGCAGTTTCCTCTCCTCAAGCTCTTTAATGGCGCTGTACACTGTTGCTCCAATAAAAAAGTCCTTGATTTTACGCCCAAATCCCTGCCCTTGAGCCTTACCAGACAAGAAAATCCTTCCGCACAATTTAAAAGTATACGGTAAATATAGCTGTATTGGTTGTAGGGTGGAGGCTCAGTCTAAATGAGTGAGAGAGAGCTTCTCATGATTCCTGGTCCAACAAACGTTGACCCAAAAGTTTTACGCGCTCTAAGCAAGCCAACCCTATCTCACACAAGCCCAGAATTCGTTAAAATCTTCAAAGAAACTCTGGAAAACCTAAAAAGGGTTTTTATGACTGAAAATGAGGTTTTTGTAATTTCTGGTTCAGGAACCCTAGCATTGGAAATGGCTATAGCCAACATAATAGAGCCTAGAGACAAAGTCTTAAATTTGGTTGCTGGCTATTTTGGCGAGTATTTCGTTAAAATATCAAAAGCTTATGGAACAATGCCAAAAGTTTTGGAAGTGCCATGGGGTAAAGCGGTAAAGCCAGAAATGGTGAGGGACGCTTTAAAAGAGGATGATTACAAAGCTGTTACTGTTACCCATGTGGAAACATCCACGGGCGTTGCCAATCCCGTCAAAGAAATAGGCGAAATTGTTAGGAGAAACAGCGATGCCTTCTACATTGTTGACACAGTTTGTTCGTTGGGCGGAATGGAAGTCCGAGTTGACGAATGGAACATAGACATCTGCGCCTCTGGCTCGCAAAAATGTATAGGTGTTCCGCCAGGCTTAGCTTTGCTTTCAGCAAGCAAGAGAGTCTTAGACTACATTGGAAAGCGGAAAACTCCCGTGGGCTTCTGGTATGGAAACCTCCTAAATTGGCTTCCAGTCATGAGAGACCCCTCGCAATATTTTGCAACTCCGCCCGTTAACATGATTTATGCGCTTTCCGAAGCCCTAAAAATACTGCTTAATGAAGGGTTAAATGAGAGGTTTAGAAGGCACCATGTGTTGGCTGAAGCTTTTAGGACAGCAATGAGCGCTTTAAAAATGAAACTGGTTGCGGATAGAGAGCATGCCGCTGAAACGGTTACAGCCGTCTATTATCCGGAAAACATTGAAGATGGCAAATTCAGAAGCGAAATGAAAAAGCGTGGAATTGTTGTTGCTTCCACTTTGGGCCCTTTGAAAGGAAAAGGCTTCAGAGTAGGCCACATGGGCAACGTGAACCAAAACGACATAATGTCCACCATAGCAGCCGTTGAAGCAGCCCTAAAAATTTTAGGATACAATTTCCACCTTGGAGCTGGATTGGCAGCAGCCGAAGACAAGATCCTTTCTTTGAAACAGTAAATGCATATGCGTTTTTAGTGAAAACTATGGAAATGATTACAGATTTCTATTTCTTTCTACTTTCAGCGATTTTGATATCCTTGTCTGGAGTGATGTCGCCGGGTCCTCTGTTTGCCGTTACCATCGCAAAAGCCAGCAGAGAAAAGAATGCTGGAATCTTAATATCTCTCGGTCATGGAGTTGTAGAATTTCCCCTAATGTTTCTCATCTACTTTGGTTTTGCTTGGGTTTTTACTTCAGACTTTACGCAGAAAGCCACAGGTCTCGTGGGCGGCGCATTGATGATTTATTTGGGGTTCAGAATGCTGAAAACTCAAAGAGAAACTGAGGAAAAATCGTCATATTTCAAGTATGGCTCCATTGCCTCTGGAATTTTGGCTACGGTTGGTAATCCATACTTCCTTTTGTGGTGGGCTACAATTGGAGCTTTTTTAGTTATGAATGCTGCCCTCTTTGGACTTATTGGTTTTTCAATATTTGCCATAATCCACTGGTCTTGTGACCTCGTTTGGAACATTTTTGTTTCGCTAATGGTTTTTAAATCGAGACGTTTTTGGACGAAAATGGTGCATGAAGTTGTTTTCGGTTTTTGCTTTATTATTTTGACGGGGTTTGGGGCATGGTTTATTATTTCAGTATTAATTTAGAATTTCATGGGATGTGGAAAAGGAATGGATAGTGTGGAATTTAGGGTTGGCAAGACAAAAATCATTATGGTTCAAGGCGACATAACAGACATGAATACTGATGCAATAGTGAATGCTGCCAATCCAACCCTCATGGGAGGCGGAGGCGTAGACGGCGCAATCCACCGTAAAGGTGGACCTAAAATCCTTGAAGAATGTAAACGCATAAGAGCAGCAGAATATCCAGATGGATTACCAACTGGAAAGGCGGTCATCACTTCTGGAGGAAATTTAAAGGCTAAGTATGTCATCCACACTGTTGGACCAGTTTGGCACGGCGGAACATGCGGCGAACCAGAACTTTTAGCAGGAGCCTACCGCAACTCACTGAAACTTGCAGTTTCTAAAGGATTAAAAACCATAGCTTTTCCGGCCATAAGCACCGGCGCATATGGATACCCAATTGAAAAGGCAAGCCAAATTGCCATATCTACGGTTAAAGAGTTTTTGGAAAAGGAAGATGACCTCGATAAGGTGGTGTTCGTGTTATTTTCGAAAAGCAACTTTGAAATTTACAGAAAAGCGGCAGAAGGAATTCTATAACCATTAAAGCGTGGCATTCTCATCCTCTAAGTAATTTTATTCACACTTCGCTTGCGTTAAGCTATAAAAACAACTCATAGGGGCTTGGGTGTTGCGGCAAAATCCACAGAGAAAAACCTAGAGGGGAAGGGGCCTAGAAAAACGTAGGGAGCTTTATAAGGGTCAGAATTTCAATTAAAGCTGCGTGTTAACCAGTGGCATTGTTGAGGTGGACAATCAGGTTTCTATGTTGCGGAGAACTCCTTTCCTTCCAATTCTTAATTGTTTCTCGCCTCTGAACGCTGATGTGCTTCCGTTCTCAATTTGAACTGTGTCTCCTATGGCTATGGAGTCTATTTGTTCGTTCCATAAACAAAGCTTAATGGTTCCAGTTTCGTCTGCTATCAAAGCGTTTGTTACGCTGGCATAGTTTCCAAATCTTGTAAAAACAAGGGTGGGTTTTGCTATTTCAAGAACCTTAGCCTTAAGGTTAACCTTTTTCATTCCCATTCTTAAGTCTCCTATCTGAAAAGAATGCGGCTTATCGTCTTTTATGATTGGGTATCTGTGGAACAAATTTACTTTTCTAATCTCTTTTATTGGATTGTTCTTTTCCATTAGAAATTCTTCAGGTATTGGGAACTGAGCCACAACTTTCTCACCTTTTGTTATTAGAAGGATAATCTTGTTCTTTTGTTTGCCACGGCACTCAACGGATAGGTTTCCGCATGCGGATTTTCCCTTTTCGCACGCTGAAATTATTGCATAGAAAAACTTGTCTGGGTTAACCTCATACTTTATAGAAAGAAAAGCGAGGTATTCGCTGGGTGATGCTTTGTTTCGCATTTTTCCTACTCTTTTTTAAGTGTTATTTCCATTGTCGAAACCATCCTTGACCTATTTTCACCCTCTCTCGGTGGCATTTCCTCGGTGCCAATGGATACTTTGCTTATCTGCAAATCCTTCATGAAGCGTCTTCTAGCTATTTCAGCTGCGTCAACTGCTGTCGTAATTGCTTGTCCGCGTGCTTTCAGTGTTATTTCTTTTGCATTGCTTGCGGAGAGACTTGTAATTATTGCTAGAACATAGGCCATTGGTGGTTTGTTTCCAATGAAGATAACATCTCTATTTTCTGTCATTCATTTTTCACTCCTTTTATGTTATTTGTTGTGTGTAACGTTGCCTTGTATGGCGTGTTCCAATGGTAGAACGTTACTGATAAATAATCTCCAACCTTCCTTATAAAGGCAATTGAAAATTAGGGTTATTTAACAAATTTCATAGGGTGTCTTTTGAACTTTTTCTTACAAGTTAACGAACAAAAATAATAAGTTTCACCTTCATAAGTGATTTTGAACTTAGCTGTTCTTTCGTCAAGAATTATTCCGCAAACTGGGTCTTTAGGCATTTGATTCTTAACCCCATTTAAGAGTGTATGTTCCGCCTATTATGGTTATGGGAAGAAACCCCATTTCACGTTATTTCTTCTATTGTTGTTTTGGTTAGGGCTTTTATGGTGTTGAAGTTTGTAAGTTCCCCGTAGCCTACAAGGGTTATGGCTGTTCCGCTCTCTCCCTTTCTGGCGGTTCTGCCTATCCTATGAAAATAGACTAGGGCATCCAATGGAACGTCATAGTTAATTATGTGGGTTATTCCTTGAATATCTAAACCTCTAGCGGCGACATCTGTTGCAACAAGCAATTTCAGCTTTCCCTTTCTGAATGAGTTTGTGACGACATCTCTTTGCGGTTGGGTGAAACCCGCATGTAACGGTTTCGCGTCATATCCCCTTTTTCTTAGCTTATCTGCAAGCATGCTTGTTTCCAGTCGGGTCTTGCAGAATATTATGGCTCGCTCTATATGGTTCTCGTCCAAAATGTTGCATAAAATTTCGAATTTGTTGTGTGGGTTTACAACCATGTAATATTGGGTTATCTGTGAAAGGGCTATTTCATCTTTGCTTACAAGTATCTTTTCCGGGTTCCTCATATACCTTTTACAAATTTTCATTACTGTCTGGTCTATTGTCGCTGAGAAGAGACTTGTCTGCCTATTCGAAGGCACTTTTGAAAGTATGTATTCAATATCATCTATGAAACCCATGTCCAACATTCTATCCGCTTCGTCTAAAACAACAACCCTTACCAATGCCAAATTTAAAATGCGTCTCTCAATCAGGTCAATTATGCGGCCTGGCGTGCCAACAACAATCTGAACGCCACTTTTAAGCGCATGTATTTGTTTTCCGATGGGTTCTCCTCCATAAACCGCTAAGACCTTGAGATTCGTATACTTTCCAAACCTACTGATGTGTTCTGCAACTTGGACAGCAAGCTCACGGGTTGGCACTAAAACTAAGCCTTGAACGTTGTCAAGTTCTGGGTTTAGTCTTTCAATCATTGGAATGCCGAAAGCAGCAGTCTTTCCTGTTCCAGTCTGCGCCTGCCCAATAACGTCTTTACCTTCCAATAATGGAGTTATGGCTTGAGCTTGAATCGGAAAAAGATTACTGAACCCAAGCTCTTCAATACCTCTCATAACCTCCATACTTAACGGTAAATCTTTAAAGTATTGTATTTGCATATGTTTTATTTCTCCTGCCACAAAACTTTTCATGCATTTTCCAAAAGCTTTCAGAAGCCTCGTTAACTACATGAACTAATGTGACAGCAACATAAAACACGATTCCATTATAAAAAGGTTTAGTAGTGCACAACAGAAAAACATGGTATCGGTAGGCATACTCACTGATGCGGATTTTTAGATTGCTGCGTAATAGCTCATTAGAAATGACTGCCATAGCGTTTCTTGCACAAAGCATGGCACACATTTTTCATAGTTACTGTTGTATGTTTGAATGTTTGGTGGAAAGTTAACTGTGAGCCCAAACTGTTTAGCATCAAGATTACCAATTTGTGCAGTGTGTGCTTCGGCGAAAACTACGAGATCCAATTTGCCCATAAGGTTAGAGGCTAATTCCGCGATTTTGCCGTCACATGCTCTTTCGCTTACTAGCATTGTAAACTTATAGAGATCAACGTAGAAGTAGAAGCCCATTGTTCCGAGTATAAACTTTTGTTGTGCATCGCTTCTGGCGCCAGAGACAACTCCTTTATATTCGCTGATGTTTGTCATTAATGCATCTGCAAAGTTGTTGAGGCTTATAGTCACTTCTGGGATGAATTCTTCGTTTATAGCCGACATTTGCACGGTGTATTTTGGGTAATATTTTATATATTCGTTGACCAGATAAATGCTGAGCGCGGGTGGGTCAGTTTGAGGGTTGCTAGAAAGATAAGCCATAAGCTGTGTATAAGGCCAGCCTAATCCTAGAATAAGCATTTCAGAACCGATAACAATGTTGGTTACATCTTTTAGTTCGTAGCAAATTTCAATCATGCCCATCAAGCAAGCGTCAAAACCAATGACATGAACGAATTTTTTCGTTTGATTTTCAGCTAAGGCAACAGCTATTTCTATGTCATGAGGTGATAAGTGGTTGCCGCTTGACTCATCCCAGCACACACCCCTGTAGCCTCCACCATGGTCCCAAAGGTCAAGGAAGAAGTAGTTAGCCGGATATTTTTTCATAGCGAATGTTACAAAATAGGTTAAAGTTTGTTGGTTGCCCATGTCTACTTCGCCTAAGGACTGAACTGTTTTGATATTTTCATGTGTAACCTCGTAAACATATGCTGGAAGATTCAGTCTATCCATCAACACTATAACGTTGACCGCAGCATTCGGTGCCAAACCCTCTTGCATCTGCTCCAAATTAATTTGACCATACTCATCCAGGTTATTATCAGCATCCAAGTAAACCATGAAAGTCCATGAAGCCCTAGAATTTTTCGACGCAAACACGAGCGGAGCATGTTGGCTAACCGCCAAGATTACAACACTCATTAGCACTAATACGCATGCTTGTTTAATCTTCATCTACTCTCTCCTCCCTAAAAATTGTAGTTGCAGAGATTCATATATGCCTTGTTTCTTGATGCGATAACAGTACTCCGCAACCAGAACCTTTTGCTTAAACTTTACATTTAAAATTATTTAAACACGCTTACAAAATCTAGCGTCATTTCAAAAAAGGCTGGCGTGTTGGCTGTAACCCGCCTTTCGTTTTAGGTGGCATTCGACTAATCGGGCTACCCGCGCCTCTGGGTAGATTCCTCACAGGCGTCTGTTTGCCCTTTCCACTTGCAGGACGGCCGTTTCACCGCTTCCATTCCAGCATTCTCAACAACTTAGCATGCATCATCGGCAATTGCTGGATGGACGTTTCGTTTCTGCTCCGTTGCCAAGACTTTCGTCTTACACCCTTGCGGGTGTTGCAATTCTACTTGTGGGCGGAGTTTCCTCAAGCCTCAAATGAAGGCTCGAAAGCCACCCGCCAACTTCGCCAGCCCAGAATATATTTGCGTGGGGGTGGCAATAAGAATTTTGGAAACCTTATTTTGTTGCACGTCTTCTTTTATTCATAGCAATTGGTGGTTGGGGTATGGCTAAACGTGTTATTTTGTTGACTGGGACGCCTTGTGTTGGAAAATCTTCTGTGGCGCAGTTTTTGTGTGTTAAACTTGATGCTTTTTACGTGAATTTAACTGAACTAGCCATAAGGGAAAATCTTGTTTCTGGCAAGGATTTGGAGAGAAACTCCATCATTGTCGATGAAAGGCGAATGGCTCGTAAAATTAGCGAAATTATAGAAAAGTGTGATAAGGAGGATGTGATTGTTGATGGGCATTATGCTGTTAATGTGGTTCCTAAAAATTTTGTGAGTTATGTTTTTGTTTTGAGGCGAGACCCTGTTGAGTTAAAGGGGTTTATGGAAAAGGCTGGTTTTTCTGGGCTTAAGTTGTGGGAGAATTTGGCTTCTGAAATTCTTGATGTTTGTTTGGTTGATGCCTTAAAGGTTCATGGGAAAGAGAAGGTTTGCGAGTTAGATGTTACTGGTAAAAGTGTGGAGGAGGTTGTTAACGAAATTTTAAATATTCTCATGGGGCGTGGGAAATGTCGTGTTGGTGTTGTGGATTGGCTTGGCAAATTAGAAAGCGAAGGTTTGTTGGACGAATTTTTAAAAATTTAACTTTCACCTAATTTTTGGAGAAACTTGACGTTTTGTTAGTAAAATAATTTTTCTTCTGTTTGCATAAGCCTTTGCGTGGTCGCTGAATTGTTCTCCTATTATTATGGGGTTTGAGAGACCCACATCTTCAGAAGCCTTGTCCAAATTTATTATTACATTTATTCCTATTGTTCTGTTCCAATCTTTCACCCAAACCCCTTGGGTAACTCGACCCTTCTGAACTATTAAATCAAATTTTCTTAAAATTCCGCTATAACCCTCAAGCGTGGTGTTTTCCTGTTCCACTTTGTAGCCGTCTTTTTTGAAATATTGTATAGCCAACTCCATTAGAGGGGAAATTGGCTTTTTCTCTGCGCCTTTTTCGGTGCTCATTTCTCCTCCTCTGATATTAAGGGTTATTTAGTGGCTTGTGGAAAAGGTTTTCGGATAGGGGAACCCATGAAATCTTTCCAGGTGGTTGTCTGTCCTAAGTGTGGCGGTTTTCTATTAGCTAAGGCTGAGCAGAAAACAAGGACATGCCCATATTGCGGATCTAAAGTTTTTTTAGAAAAGGCAAAGAAAGAGGCTTCAGCCAAAAGCCTTCAGGAAGCATCCATGATTTTACGTAAATTAAAAAGGGATAAAGCCATAAAAAAGGAAGAATGTTAAGCTCCTGTAACAGTTTTTAGGTAAGCCATCAGCCCTATCCCAAGGAGGATTGTTAGAAACTGGGTTATAGAAGTGCCAGCGCGGGTTCTTTTGTGGAGTTCTGGCATGAGGTCTGTGGCTGCTATGTATATGAAACCGCCAGCGGCGAAAGCTACAAGAAAAATTGCTGTGCTTTCTATGTGGGTGAGGAAGTAGGTTGTGATGGCGCCTAAAATTGCGGTTATGGCTGAAATGAAATTGTAGGCTAAAGCCTTCTTTTTTGTAAGACCGCCGTAAACTAAAACTCCGAAGTCTCCAATTTCTTGGGGGATTTCATGGAAAATCACCGCCAATGTGGTTGCAAAACCCAAGTGGTAGTTGCCGCTTGCAAAGGAAAGGATGTATGTGGCTGCAATTATCATTCCATCAATGAAATTGTGGATTCCATCCCCAACCAAGTTTAAATATACAAACATGTGAACTGGACATTCTTCTTCGTGGCAGTGGCGCCAATAAAGAAACTTTTCTAAGGCGAAAAAGGAAACTATGCCTATTATAACATAATAGAAGGTTGCCTCTCCAAATTCTGAATTTATGGCTTCTGGCAACAAATCAAGAAATGCGCTGCCCAAGAGGGTGCCTGAAGAAAAACCCACAAAAAGCATTAAAATTCGCTTTAACAAGTTTTCTTTTAAGCCTATGAAAACAATTCCCGTTAATGATATGAGGCTGACCGTTGTAACTGAAACCAATGTGGCAATTAAATCATTCATACGATTTTGTGTTCAATTCTTCTACTTTATATGAATATCGGTTTGACTATGCCTATCCTATCTCTTTAAGCATTTGACAAGTTTTGCAGATGCTCTCTTTTGTTGGTTCTCCGCATTCAATGCATTCCCTTAAGCCTTCCTTCTTGGCAATGTTTTCCAGTGCTGGGCGAATTTTTTCAATGGATTTAAAAATTGTGAATTTTATTCCGGCATGTTTCTCTTCCATGCGGTTAAGCATCGTGCGGATGTCGTTTCTTAATGCTTCTGAAGCGTAGGGGCATGGCATGCTTTGAAACCTTATTTTTTTTACATAAGCGTAAAGGGCTGTTTCTTTTTCTGGAATCTCGCAGAAAGGCTTCACCCTTTGGACAAGTTTTGGATGCGTTTCATCTGTGACTGGTTTTTCCCTTGCTATGCGTAAAACATCGCCATGTAAAATGTTTAGGAGAATTGTTTGTGTTTCATCATCTAATGTGTGGGCTGTGGCAATTTTATTCGCTTTTAGTTTTCTGGCAGCTATGTTTAGTGCTTTTCTTCTCATTACGCCACAGTATGCACAAGGTGTAAGCTCTGAACCGCCCTTTTCTTTCAACCTTTCAACTATCTCGTCAAGCCTATACCCATAAAGTTCTTTGAAGGAAACAATGTGATGTTCTATTCCGAGTTTTTTGCAGTTTTCTCTTGCTATTTTTAATGCTTCGTCTCTGTAGCCTCTAATTCCCTCATCCACAGTGACAGCCACTAAGGAAGCCTTTGGATAATTCCTCTCTATTTTTGCTAAAATGTGGAGGAGGCTGACGCTGTCTTTTCCGCCAGAAACAGCAACAGCTATCCTATCATCAAATTCAAGCATTCCATACTTGGCGATGGTAGCCTTAACCTTCGCCTCAATTGATTCTGTGAAGCATTTTTTGCAGAGTTTTTCTCCAGAGTATTGCCTATAAAAAAATGGTTCTCTGCGCTTACAAGCGCTGCATACAATGGCGGTGGCACTCATCACATTTCACATTTTATTTTCTACCAATTACTAAAAATAAATCAAATACAATAGTCTTTTGAGAAGGATAGCGCCATGGCTGCAAAACCTGAGAGACGCTTAGAATATCGAGAAGTGGTATACGATGCTGGGCGTTGGAGTCTACTTGAGAATTTCAGGCGTAAAGCCACAAAGATAATGGAGGCTTTGGAAATTTTTAATTTGGAATCCATAGTTCATGGCAGCATCGCAAGGGGCGATGTAAACAAAAAAAGCGATATAGACGTTTTCATACCCTTTCAGGCTTCTTCTTTTATTGTTGAGTCTGCTCTGGAAAAGGCTGGAATAAGGGCTAATAGGCGTTTGATTGTGCAAGCAACGCCAACATACGCCATGAAAGCCTACATCGAAATAGACGAGAACACAAGCGTTTCCTTTCCTTTGATGAAAATGCGTAAGGTGGAGAGAGAATTCTACAGATTTGGCGGCGAAGCAACTCTCAAAAATTTAAGGGATGGTGTACGAGTTTGTGGGGTGGATAAGCGTTTGATGCTAATTGAACCCACAAGGGATGGACATAGAGAAAGCACAATTGTTGGTCGTGAGGAGCATGTGGCTAAGCTTTTAGGAATATCTGTTGACACGGTTTTGGACCGTGTTCACGCCCTTATAAGAAGAGATGAAGTGGGCAGAACTGGAGTTTTCATTCAAAGAGAACTTACGGATGATGAAACCTTTGAGATGGCTTTGAAGAGGCTTGCGGACCAAAATCCAGCGGTTCGAAGAAGATTAAAAACCGTATAAGTTTATGGTAGTGCAAAGCGTAGTAGGGCTGCTATTCCTCCTAAAGCCATAAGTTTTATGCCAGCCTCATGCTCTGTGCTTATGACTGTTATATTTCCACCCTTCCTCTCAACATTTTTCATCAAATCTTCTATCATCAGCCTTTCCTCGTCAGAAGCCTCCCGCAACATTTGGTCTGCCAATAAGAGTTTTTCAACAGCACCTAACTCCGCGGCTTTCTCAACCTCATCAAATCCATAAGCAACGTTCTTTTCACTTTTTCCAATCCTTTTCAAAACTTCTTCAACCATCTCTGTTTCCTTAGTGATTCGCTGCTGTTTCATAGCCTTTAACAGCACACCTGAACGTAAGGCTTCATATATCCCAGCCACGCCGCCATTGTTGACACTTTTAACATCCACAACCTTTTTGGCTATGTCTGGGGCTTCGTTTTCTATAAATTTTGCAAAATCATTTTTCACGTATCCAACTCCAATTATGGCTATTGGACTTTGGGTGGAAGCCCGAATTTGGCGTAAACTGTTTAGGGCTTTTCTGAAGTATTCTTTTGTTGCATTAGCTCTTTTTTCTGCCTCAAGCTTTCCTGGAAGCCTTATGCTTTCTTCTGCTTTAACTTCGACGCCGTATTGGGCTGTTGTGGCTATGGCATAACCATCATCGTCTATGGCAATTATTATTACTGGTTTTTCTGATGTTTTGCATGCCCAATCTAATCTTTCAAGGTGATGTTTAGCCCACTCTTTCTTGACGATTGTTACTGGCGTGTTTAAAGCGATATTAAGCGTGTGGCTGACACCTGTTGGCACAATTTCTGGAGCTTCGCAAATTTTTCCATGAACCCTAAGTCTGCCAAGAAGCTTGTCCCATTTGACGCTTTCAACTTTAACTCCCAAAAAGACTGGCACTCTTTTGCCGCGTTTTGGTCTGGCATATCCGCCCTCTTCTGGCTTTATTTCTCTGGATGTGCGGGCATAAACCTCGTCTTTTTCATAGATTATGTTGTATAAATGCCATAGGTCATCAAGCGTTTCTGGTATGACTTTGACGAAGCCTTTCTTTAGGTCCATTTCTAAGATTTTCAAAACTGCTCTATCCTCTTCTGCACACTTATGAAATAGCCTTAGTGACTATTAAAAAGTGTTAAAAGAAACTTTTCTCCACTATTCATTTTGAAGGCGAAAAGCATGAAGGTTACTTTTTGGCTTTTAGACGTGAACTATGAAGTGAAAAATGATACGCCTGAAATCTGGCTTTGGGGCATTGACGAATCTGGAAAGCGCATTCTCATTATTGACAGAAATTTTCTTGACTATTTTTACGTTGTTATTGAAGAAGGCGCAAATGCGGAGAAAGTTGCCAAAGAAATTGACAAGATGCACTATCCGTTTGTGGAGAAGCTTGAGGTTGTTGAACGCAAGTTTTTTGGAAAGCCCGTGAAAGCCGTGAAAGTTTACTGTAGAAATCCTGATGTTATACCAAAATATGCGAAGGCTCTTCGAAAAGTCGAAGGCGTTAAAGAATGCCTCGAAGACGACATTCGATATTCCATGCGCTACCTCATAGACAATGAAGTTGCGCCTTGCGGATGGCACGAAATAGAAGTGATTGAAGAAAAAAGCACATCGCCAATCCAAGTTGACAAGGTTTACGAGGCAAAATCCTACCCGAAACTTACTGAAAAAACAGAGGTTCCTCCGCTACGGATTTTGGGCTTCTCAACAATATGCTATAGCCGCGAAGGTTCACCAAAACCAGACAGAAATCCTGTGATAATAATATCTACGGCGACAAGTGAGGGCGAAGAAAAACAGTTCATTGCGGATGAAAACAAAAATGACAAGCCAATTTTAGAGGCTTTCATGAATTATGTTCGAAAATTTGACCCAGACATTATTGTGGGGTTTGGCATAAACGGGCAAGATTGGCCATACCTTAACGAAAGATGTAAGAAGCTTGGATTGCAGTTGCGTGTTGATAGGGCTGGAACAGAACCGCACACGAGCGTTTATGGGCACGTTTCAATAACTGGAAGAGCCAATATTGACTTGTTGGATTATGCTGATGAGTTTCCAGAAATTAAAGTTAAGACTTTGGAGAACATGGCTGATTATTTGGGTGTGATGAAAATTGAGGAGCGCACGTTAATTGAGGATGTGGATTTTGCCGATTACTGGGATAACAAAACAAAACGAGAAACCTTGAAAAAGTTTTCCATAGAAAATACAAGATGCATAATGGGAATAGCGCAAGCCATTTTAGATTTCGCCATGCAACTCTCAAACCTGGTGGGCTTACCAATAGACCATGTTGGAACAGCAGCGGTGGGCTTCCGTGTAGAATGGTTCCTAATAAAGCATGCGCAAAAAATTGGTGAACTCGTGCCAAAAAGAATTGAGCAGCCTTACAGACCCTACGTTGGCGCCATAGTGCTCAAACCGGAGCCGGGCTTGCATGAAAACATTGCCGTTTTAGACTTTAAATCCATGTATCCAAACCTAATGATAACCTACAACCTATCCCCAGACACTTACATATCGCCTAAAGAGCCCATGCCCAAAAGCGGATTTTACGAAGCTCCAGAAGTTAAGCATAGATTCCGAAAAGAGCCAGTAGGCTTTTACAAAGAAGTTTTATCCTACCTCATAAAAGTGCGAGATGAAATTCGCTTAAAAATGAAGAAGACAGCAGCTGGAAGCGTTGAATACCGCGTATTGGATGCCCGTCAAAAAGCTGTGAAAGTCATTACTAATGCTTCTTATGGTTATGCTGGTTGGATAGGCGCAAGATGGTACATAAAACCCGTGGCAGAAGCAGCCACAGCTTGGGGAAGACACACAATACAAAACGCCATTAAAATGGCGGAGGAAGCAGGGTTAAAGGTTGTTTATGGCGATACTGACAGCATCTTCATAAAACATGAACCTCAAAAAATTGACAAACTATCAAGGGAGATTGAAGAAAAATTGGGTTTGGAGGTTAAGCCAGACAAGGTTTATGTGCGCATATTCTTCACAGAAGCCAAAAAACGTTACGCGGGACTTCTGCCAGATGGACAACTTGACATTGTTGGTTTGGAGGTTATTCGTGGAGACTGGGCATCCATAGCCAAGAAAGTGCAGGAGAGGGTTTTAGAAATAGTTTTGAAGGAGCAATCTCCTAAAAAGGCTGCCAAATACGTGCAGCAAACTGTCTACGAGTTGAGACAGAAGCGCATCCCATACAGAGACCTAATAATATGGAAGACATTGACAAAGTCTCCAGAAGAGTATGAGGTTAAGGCTTCCCATGTGGAGGCTGCCAAAATGTTGATGGAGAAGGGTTGGAAGCTTTCTGTTGGCGACAAAATTGGTTTTGTGGTCGTTGTTGGCGCTGGACGCTTATATGAGAGGGTTAAGCCGTATATGTTTGCTTCTTATGATGAAGTTGACATGGAATATTACGTGTCAAAGCAGATTGTTCCAGCAGCAGCCAGGGTTCTCGAAAGTTTCGGCATAACAGAAGAACAGCTGTTGACTTCGCAGGTTGAAGAAAAGGGAACAAAACTAACAGACTTTTTCGGAGCTTAACTTTTCTTTTATTCTTTTGGCGTTTCAATGTCTGAGAATGTTAATAGTTGAACGTTTAATGACGGTTTAACGGCGTCTGATATTCGCGAAGCAATGATGTTTTTTATATTTTTCTCGCTTGCCACGTCAACAATTCTTTGGGTTATGACTCCGTCGAATATGACTGTGTTGACGCCTTCTGTTTGTTGAAGTTTTTCGGCGAGTTGGCTTACTGGTAACCGTTCAATCTGCTCCAACTTATCATTTAATAGGATAGCCTCTAAAGTTCCCTCTAAGCTTTTGGTTATTTGGGCGATTTCCTTTGGAACCTCTATTTTATGTTTCTCTCTTCGGGGCGGCTGTGGCTTAAGCGATTCTTCTATTGGAACCTTTGCCTCTAACGCCTCAAATATTTCCTTGCAGTTTAACTCTTCAACTTCCTTTCCTCTGGGAGCTCTGGCAACATATTTTACATTTGTTACTTGCAAGAGTTCTTTTAAGATGAGGTCTCCGCCTCTGTCTCCATCCAGAAGGGCGGTGGCTTCCTTTTCTTTTGTTAATCTCTTTATTGTTTCTGGAACCTTTGCTCCTTCAAGGGCTATTACGTTGAGCATTCCGCAGCGCATGAGGTTTATTACGTCTGCCCTTCCCTCAACAATGATTATCTCCTTGGCGCTTTCAACTTCTGGTCCAGCGGATAACTCTTCTGGTCCATATTTTTCAACCTTCACGGCTTTTAGTGTTTCTGCAACTTCTTTGAAGACTTCGTCCACTGAAGGCATGGTTTCAATAGTCCATTTGTGAAGAATCTCCTTTGCTCTGTCAATTATCACCTTTCTTCTGGCTTCTCTAACATCTTCAATTTTTTCCAGGGTTACTTTTGAGGCGCATGGTCCAACACGGTTTATGCTTTCTATGCTTGCCGCAATTAGGGCTGTGGAAACTCTGTCGAGGCTTGTGGGAATTGTTATTGTGCCTGTTGTTCTGTCGTTTTTAGAATGTAATTCAATTTCTATTCGTCCAATTCTGCCAGATTTCTGCAGTTCTCTCAAGTCGAGTTCTGGTCCGAATAAGCCTTCTGTTTGTCCGAAAACTGCTCCTATAACGTCTGGTTTTTCAACCACTCCTTCTATTTCGAATTTTGCATGTATAACATACTTTATGGTAAACGTTTGTGATGAACCCGTAAGCGTCCACCTCCAACCGATTTTGTTTAAAGGGTTAGTTTTAATCACGTGACGAGAGTGATTTTGACTCTCAATCCACGAGATTGTTAACTTAGGCTCTTTATTACTTTTATGAATTGTAAATCTTCTTCTTTAAGGTTTCTATGTATGTGGCTAAACCCTCAACATCCTTCAACTCTTTGCCCAAAAGCCCTAAAAGTTCACGCCAAAATTTTAGGTTAACCCCTATTCCCATTCTTTCAAAATGTTTTTCTAGGTTTTTTGTTAATTCTTTTCCCCTTCTGTCAAAATCTAATAATAAAATAACTTTTTGCGTTTGGGTTTTTTCCAGTTCTGAAATTGTGTCTAAGAGGGTTTTGCCGCCTGTTTTTGCCGAAATTATTTTTCCTTCAACATTAAGCGCTTTGAGGGCTTCTATGTCTTTTTTCCCTTCTACGATTATTGGTGTTCCTTTTGCGGTTTCTTCTGCTAATTGTTCCAGAATTTGCAGAATTTTTTCTTCTTTCTCTTTTAGGTGTGTGGACAAAATTTTTACCTTGTAACTTCAGCCTTTTTCACGATTTCTAGGCATTCTTTTGCTTCTTTGTCTGTTTCGAAATATTTCCTAACTGGTTCTAGGATTTTTGCTATTTCCTTTGCCACGGCATTTTTTAGGTCTTGAGGGTGCACTTCGCCGTTTCTGTAAGCCTTTTCTAACGCTTCGTAGCTTTCGAATTGTATTGTGCCGCCGAATTTTGCTGGTCTTTCTATTTGGAAGGCTTCTGTTTCGTGGAATATTATGTATTTCACTATTTCCAATATTGGGTTTGATTCTGTTTGTTTTTCTGGACACCATGCTTTTTGCAGTTTCAGCTCTATCTCTTCTTCTGTGTCGTGGATGAATATGGCTGTCCAAGGTTTTGACTTGCTCATTTTGCTTGCTATAACCTGTTCCAGTTTGTCCTTTGACTTTAACTCTACTGGTTTTGCAATTCCCATTAGAAGGTGGTGGTGGACTGCCACGGGTTTTTTCCATCCCATTTTTGGAAAAACTTCTCTTGCTAAAACATGGGCTTTTCTTTGGTCCATTCCGCCGTGCGGTATGTCTGCGCCTATTTCTTTTATGTCCACTGCTTGCATTGGTGGATAGAAATATTGCGAAAGGTCAAGTTTTTCTGATTCGCTTCTTCCCATTATTGTCATGCATCTTAGGCTTCTTGCTATTGTCATGTGTTTAGCGAATTTGATGACGTTCCTCCAGTACTCAAGATTTTTGCTGTATAATTCCGAACCTGAGACAACTTTCACTCCGGGACAGAAGAATTTGAAGGCTTTTTCATAATATTTCGCTGCTTTCAGAATCTTATCCCAGTCTCCGCCAAACTTGTCATTGATGAAACTGTGCCAATCCGCCAAATAGGCTTGACATTTTACTCCAGCTTTTAAGAGGTCGTTTATCTTAAAGCCTGAAACCACAAGATTTCCCAAATGTAGCAAGCCTGAAATTTCAAAGCCTATGTAATGTCCTGGATGCTCGTTTGTTTCTAAAAGCTCCCTTAATTCCTCTTCCACTAGAATTTCTTCTGTTGGCGGCTTCTTGATTAGTTCAATTTTTGTTTCTATATCCAAATCTTATCAAGCCTTCCTTCATTTTATGCAAAGCCAAACTTAAAAGTTGTTTCGCGGGCGTTTGTTTCCCACCCAACCTATCACTTAACTTCACCGTGGAGTCTTACGCTCCTCTTGGTTAAGCTCTCTCCAGTGTGGGATTTTTGCGCCCGCGCCCACCGTGTCCCATGTTTGGGTAAACCCGTCTTCAATGGCTTTTCGCCTCTGTTGGGTCCGTCTGCATGGATTTGCCGGTGGGATTGGTAGCTCTTTTTTGTCATCGCTAAAAGAGAGTGATGTGCTTTTCGGAAATTAAATGTTACTGTCTTAGCCTATCCTAGGGTATCCTACGTTTAACTAGTCACCTCCCCTCTAGAGATTTTGGCTTATGAAAAGTTGCGATGAAGGTGTAAGTGTTTCTAGGTTTTTGCGTGCATCATTGTTTCCATGTTTATTTCGAAGGCTGCTGCTGGATTTTCAAGTTTCCATGCTTCCAAAACTTTTGGATGGATTTCGCCTATGACGCCGACGTTTTTGCCGTTTACTATTGCTGTGCCTACTCTTCCATTTATGAAGCTTGGATGTTTAGTCTCCTTTATCTGCCATTTTAAGTCAAGATTTAGGAAGAAGGCGTCTAAAGCTGATTTTATTTCGCTGAAGCTTGCGTTTGCGTGGGAAATGACTGCGGCAAGTCTATCTTCATCCCTTGTTTTTGTTTCCCTCTTTTCGTCCAGAAGCGTAACAATGCCCAACTCGAAGATTTTCTGTGGATACTCAACATGAAGGTTGTTGCTTAAAAACTCCATAAGGCTTGGGAGAAGCCAGTTTCTTAGGCAAGTGAAGGTTTGAACCTTTGGATTTGCAACCTCAACTATTCTCGCCTTTCTGCAATTCATTTTTGCGAATAGATTTTCTGGATTCGCCATCGTGTAGGTTAGAACTTCTTGAAAACCTAAGCCAATCATCAGCTCTCTTGCAACATTCAAAAAACCCTGTTTTGGATTAACGCCACCAGTTGTTGGAAGTTTGCGCCACAAAGGCTTAATTTTGTTGTATCCGTAGGCTATTGCTATGTCTTCCACCAAGTCTATCGGATGCATTACGTCAATTCTATAACATGGAATTTGCACGCTCACCTTATCGTGTCCAAGCTTTTCGATGCCAAATTTTGCCTTTGCAAGAAGCCCAGCGATTTGTTTAGCTGTCAATTTTAAGCCTAAAACTTTGTTTACATATTCAATGTCCAATTCCATAAGCCAAGTGTCAAGCTTAGGCGTAACAACTTTAATGTTTTCATGTGGGTAATGGATTGTTGCTGAGTAAGCTTTTCCTCCACGGTCAATCAATGATAGCGTAACAATTTTCAAAGTGTTAAGCACAGTTTCATGCGCTGTACCCGTCACTTCAACAAGAACGTGTTTGGTTTCCTCTGTAACTTTTCCCAAATCGTTCGAGTTTATTATGGGTGGGAAGGATAACACTTTCTGTTTTGAATCTTTGAGTATGGGATAAACCTTATGCTTTTTCACTATATGCCCATATTCTATGCCCTTTGGATGCCGCTCCAAAATCTCCACCAAATTCATTTTTTCCCCAAAACCAAGCGGGACAAAGCTAACTTCAGTTGGTTTGGCAACCCCATAATAGAGCGGTTGTGTTATGAGGCTGAAATCATACAACCCAATTGAAGTGCGCTGCCTATTCCTCCCATAAGTTTGGTCAAGTTTGTCCTGCAAATGCATGAGCCCACGAATTATTGTATCATTTAGTTTAACATCTTTAACTATTGAGCAGCCTATAAACGGTCTAATATTCCTCAATTCTGGGTCAACGTGAACCTCCACTATAGGTTTGCCAACAGCATAGGGTTTTAGCCCCTCTTCTATTCCAAGAAAACCCCGTAGGGCGCGGGTTAAGCCTTCAATGTTCCATATATCCGGGCGGTTTGTGTCCTTAATTTCAATGCTCATTACGCCTTCTTTTTCGTCGAAAACTTTCACTTCACCCTTCACGTAGGCTAGAATCTCATTAAGCCTTTCCATGTCCCCGTGCAGTTCTACGCCGAGCATTCTCTCAAATTCTGCATAATCAACATCTATTGTCGGCATCCTAAACCATCCCTTTCCTCCTTATCCAATCTAAATCATAAGTGAAAATTTGGCGAATGTCATCTATCCCAGCCTTCATCATGAAAAGACGGTCGATGCCTAAACCCCAAGCGATGACGGGCACATCAACGCCTAATGGCAAAGTAACTTCTGGTCTAAAAATGCCAGAACCCCCAAACTCAATCCACCCATAACCCTTCTTGTAGGCGCTCAGTTCAACGCTTGGCTCTGTAAAGGGGAAATAGTCAGGTTTAAATTTAACTTCATCAGCCCCAGCGATTTCAATGGCAAACTTTTCCAGCACTCCCAAAAGGTCTCTAAGCGTCAAATCCTTATCCACAACTATGCCCTCCACCTGATTAAACTCTGTAAGATGCGTCTTATCCACAACCTCTGGTCTATAACACCGCACAATAGAGAAATAGCGCCCAGGAATCTCCAAATCCTTGCTTAAGAGTGTTCTGGCGCTTAGGCATGTTCCGTGACCGCGAAGAATTAGGCGCATAGCCTCTTTTGAAGAGTATTTGTATTTCCATCCTGTTGAACCAGTTTTCCAACCATTCTCATGCGTTTTCTTAACATTTTCTAAAATGTGCCTACCAGCGTTTATGCTACCATACTTAGGCGATTTAATGAAGTATATGCCGAAGATTTCTCGGGCTGGATGGTCCTGAGGCGTATAAAGGGCGTCAAAGTTGAAGAATGACGTTTCAACTGTTGGATCAGTCATTTCCTTAAACCCTAAAGTGACAAGTTTCTGTTTAACTTCGTCCAAGAATTGTAGGTAAGGGTGTTTCTTGCCAGGCCAAGTTTTCGCCACCGAAGCCTCAATGTTATATTTTTGGAGCTTTAGTTTTCTCCATTTCCCGCTAATGATGAGTTCTGGTGTGAGTTGGGTTACTTCCGCAGCAACGCTGATTCCCTTCTTTATTTCTTTCAATCCAGCCTCTTCCAACGCTATTATTCTCTTTGCTTTTTCCTCGGCTTCAAGAAGTTTTCTTCTTTTCAAAATTTGAACAGTTTTCTGAAGTTCTGGGCTTAAATCCTCAGTTGCGGCTTGTCCTTTTTCGCTTAGAAGCCTCAAAAGTCTTTCATCTTCTCCTTCTCTTGGTTTTTCCAGCATCTGCAACGTATTCGTTTTTGTGTCAAGTTTTGCCCACCCTTTTTTCTGAACCCAGCCCAAGGCTATGGGCACGAAAGGCTTCTCCAAATTGGCTTTTTCAACCAATTTTTCAATGGTGGCTTTTCCACCAAATTCGTCTAAGGCGTTTATTAAACGTCTTTCCGGTAAACCCTCTTTGGCGTGAATTTTTCCCTCTTCGTTAAGCTTGACTATTGTCTGTTTCTCTTCATGAATTTTTAATAGTCTCTTCTCTTGCAATGTTAAGGCTGCACGCATTACAGCCGCATCGGAAAGCCCGCTTTCAATCGTCAATTGCTCAACAGAAGCTTTTCCGCCAAGTTTTTCTAGGCTTAAAAGTATTTTGGATTCCTGTTCTCTAAGCTTAACCATGATTTTTCCCTTCATGGATGTGTGTGGCTATTTTCCGTATTGTAGTTGTTTTAGTTTTAATAAAAGTATGCATGCCCCTCAATGGCTTTTGACCAGAAAACTTTTCGTTTTTCAAGTAAATTGGCGGGGCATCACTTCGTCGCCAAAAGAAGGAAATGCTGAAAACATATTTATAGCTTATTCCACGCACGCTGTAAAGCTGACTAGAAAATTGTTCACACAAAATTTAATACGGTTTTAATGAATTTTATAAAGAGCTAAAAGCGCTCAGGCGGCATTCAATTGACTGAAAAAAATAAGAATGAAATGGTCGTTACTCCTTGGGAAGTTAGGGGCAAAGTTGACTATGAACGTTTAATAAGGGATTTCGGCACCCAACCCTTAACAGAAGAACTGCTCCAGAGAATAAAAAAGCACACGGGCGAACTTCACCTCCAATTGCGACGCGGTCTCTTCTTTTCCCATCGTGATTTAGATGTTGTCTTAGACCTGTATGAGAATGGAACAAAATTTGTCCTTTACACTGGTAGAGGTCCTTCTGGCCCCGTTCACATTGGACATCTTATTCCATGGATTTTCACGAAACATTTGCAAGACAATTTTAAGACTAGGCTTTATTTTCAGATGACGGATGACGAAAAATTCTTGGTGGAAGACGAATTGAAACTTAAGGATACGAGGAATTTTGGTTATGAAAACGCTTTAGATTTGATTGCTTTAGGTTTCAAACCAGAAAACACCTTCATAATTTTCGACGTTAAAGACATCGACATGCTTTATGATATTGCCTTGGAAGTTGCGAAACGCATAACCTACTCAACAGCAAAGGCGACATTTGGATTCCAAGAAAGCACAAACATCGGCTGGATATTTTGGCCAGCCCTCCAAGCGGTTCCATGCTTCATACATGCAAAGTTAACTGGCGAAAATGTTCCAGCCCTAATTCCAGCAGCCATAGACCAAGACCCATATTGGCGGGTAACCCGCGACATAGCCCAAAAGCTCGGCTACTACAAGCCAGCCCAAATTCATTGTCGCTTTTTGCCCGGGTTGGGTGTTGGCGGAAAAATGAGTGCTTCAGAACCAGAAACATCCATATTCGTCATAGACCCACCAGAGGTTGTAAAAAAGAAAATTTGGAATGCTTTCACTGGTGGTAGGGCAACCGTTGAAGAACAGAGAAAGCTCGGCGGCGAACCAGAAGTCTGCACAGTTTTCCAATACTTCACTTTTCTATTTGAGGAAAATGACAAGAAACTTGCCGAAAGAAGGGAGAAGTGCAAAAAAGGCGAAATTTTATGCGGCGAATGCAAAACAGACTTAACAGAAAGGGTCAATAAATTCTTGGTTGAACATCGAAAGAAAAGGGAAAAAGCAAGAAACATAATAGAAAAATTCCATCTTAAACGTTAAAGTGGTGTTGCGAATGCCAGAAAAAGTTAACGTAAACCTTTCCTCTGCCTCAAGGCTTTTGCATCCAATGCACACAGTCCTCGTATCATGCATTGGCAAAACTGGAAAACCGAACATAATAACTTTGGCTTGGGCTATGCCGACATCCATAAACCCGCCGCTTGTCGCCATAAGCATTGCTCCACAGAGATATTCGCATGCGCTCATTGAAGAAACGAAAGAGTTTGTTGTGAACATTCCAACAATGGAAATATTGAAGGAAACATTGTTTTGCGGCAGAAGAAGCGGCAGAGAACATGACAAATTTAAGGAAAGCGGCTTAACGCCTGAACAAGCAAGAAAGGTGAAGCCTCCAATAATAAAGGAGTGCATAGCCCATCTAGAATGCAAACTTCACAGCCAGTTTATAACAGGCGACCACACAATTTTCGTTGGCGAAATAGTTGAAGCCTACGCTGAAAAAGAAGCATTTACAGACGTCTACAATTTAGAAAAAGCAAGGATGATTTTTCACATTGGTGGAGACGAATTCGCAACCCTCAAACCCAAAGTTTTCAAGCCTACGCTCTAAAACTGGTAGCTTTCACCTGGCTTCAGCGCTATAACTTTCACTTTTGGCACTTTTTCCTTGGCAATCCTCACAAACTCGTCTGCTGACTGCGCCAGAACTGGGAAAGTCTTGTAATGCATTGGAATAACAATTTTTGGCTTTAACAATTTTATTGCTTCAACTGCTTCTTTTGCGTCCATGGTGTAGTAGCCTCCCATTGGAATTAAGGCAACATCAGGCTTGTAAAACTCGCCTATGAACTGCATGTCTCCAAAAAACGCTGTGTCTCCAGCATGATAAACAGTTTTGCCCTCACCTTGAATTATTACGCCAGTAGGCGCTCCTCGGGAGCATGTGTGAACTGCTGGAACAATGAAGAGCTTCACGCCCTCAATTTCTATGCTTCCGCCAAAGTTTAATCCAACAGCCTTTTTTACGCCGTTCTCTTGAGCGTAGTGGGCAAGCTCCACCACAGCCGCAAAGGTTGCCCCCGTCCTTTTGCAAATGGCGAATGCTTCGCCTAAGTGGTCTCCATGGTCATGGGTAACAAAAACTATGTCCGCCTTGCTTATTTCTGAAACCTTCACTGGCGATGTTGGATTTCCATCAAGCCACGGGTCAACAAGAAGGATTTTGTTGGCAATTTCAATTTTGAAGGCTGCGTGTCCAAACCATGTTATTTTAACCAACCATTTTCACCTCATCATTAAACTTTTAAACTATAACATTGTAAGCGTTAATAAAAGTAAGTGTGAAGTTAATGAGCGTTTACGATGAGGAAGCCCTAAAAAAATTTAAGCTGTCTGGAAAAATTCTCCGCGAAACACGGGAAGAAATAAAAAGTTTTGTGCATGAAGAAATGCCAATAATTGAAGTATGCGAAAAAGCAGAAAACATAATACGAAAAAAGGGCGGAAAACCCGCTTTTCCTTGCAACGTTTCAATAAACGAAATTGCAGCACATTACACGGCAACTCCAAATGATAAAAGTAAAATTCCAAAAAACTCCCTGGTCAAAGTGGACATTGGCGTTCATGTAGACGGTTATGTAACAGACACAGCAGTCACATTATGTTTTAACCCAGAATATGAAAGTCTTGTTGAAACGGCGGAGCAAGCCTTGAAAAAAGCCATAGAGAACATTCGCCCAGAAATTTCCACGTCAAAACTTGGCGCCATCATTGAAAAAGCCATAAAATCCCACGGCTTCAAACCAATTTCAAACTTAACAGGGCATCAGGTTGGCAGATATCTTGTGCATGCTGGCACATCCATACCCAATGTTTCGCAATTATCTTTTTCAAAAATTAAGCTTGGCGAAGTTTACGCCATCGAACCCTTCGTAACTCTTCCAGACGCTGTTGGACGAGTAAGAGACAGCGAATTAGCCACAATTTTCCGCTTTCTCAAGTCTAGGTCAATGAAAAATAAACACTCAAAAAAACTTTTAAAATACATTGAGGAAAACTTTAGAACTTTACCTTTTGCCGAACGTTGGCTGAAAAATGTTGTTCCGCAAGCGCATTTTCATGAAGCCTTCAAAGAATTGTTGGCTTCCAAATCTGTAATGGGATATCCCGTATTCATCGAAGCTAGCAATAAACCAGTTGCTCAGGCTGAACACACGGTTTTAATAGTTGAAGATGGATGTGTTGTCTTAACTTAGAAGGGAAAGCGTTCCCTTTCCTTTTCTCTGACTTCCCTATAAATTGCCGTTATCAACATTTTCTCGTTGCATTTTTGGCATGGGTCAACTTCCTTAAAAATGTAATCGCCCCGCTGGAACTCTCTGACGCTCTTGAAACCGCATTTTCTACATTCAATCGTAGTTGTTATTGATGGAACTTCAATTCTTAAACTCATTATCCGCCTTCTTGTTTGAAACAGTAAGTATGTGGAAAACGCTACGCCTAAGAATCCTATCAACAAGAGGTATCCTGCGAAAACTTCTTGTTCAGTAACAAAAGCGTTTATGGCTACTATTAGAACTGTTAGAGACAATGCCAAAGTTACAAAAATTATCATTAACACAAATGAAGAAATTTTTGTTGCCGTAGACGCTGAAGCCTTACCCATTTTCATCCCCCTACTGTCCAATACCAATAGTATTGCCCGCCCCAGCAATTATCACTTTATCTCCCTCTTTAGTTCTTTCCAAGATAACATGCTTTATCCTTTCAATGGCGTTATCAACAGCGTCAAAAATTTCCTTGCGCATTGGTGAAACCGCATCGCCAATGTCCTCCTTTATTATTACGGCGTTTATTGGTATGCGATACTTTAAAATTGATTCTTCAATTTTGAATTGGTCAACTCCTGGTCCGCCTATAGCTGTTCCAACACCCTCAGCAACTTCGCCAACACTTTCGCCTTCAAGCTTCAAGGCAGCATCAACCATAACTATTGTGGCGATTTTTCCCTCATTTTCCTCTATTAGCGTTTTAATTGCGTCTCCAATTTTGCCAACGTTTCCTCCAGGTCCCTCGGCTTTGACAACATAAGCGGTGCGTCCCTCTATTGGCACTGTTGCGACAACACAGTCTTTGGGCAATTTTCTTATTTCATGTCCATGCATAAGTTTTGCTGCCACCATGGCTCCTGCCCCGTCGCCTATTGGTTGACCATAAGCGAAGGCTTTTAATGCGCTGGCGTAGGCTTCTGCTTCCCGCATAACTAGGGGTAATATCATTTGCAACTGCATTATTACATAGAGGCTTAATGTTTTCTTGCCAAGCAAATAATAATGCCTAATCACCTTGTAAATATAGTTTAATGCCATTGCCGCCTCCAAAGTGTTTTCCAAATTGTTTGCTTGCGTTTCATCCGCTGCTGGAGCCATAAGCTTCACTTCATCCTTAAAGCGTGTATCTCTAACATCAAGGATGTGTTCAAGCTTCCACACAACGCCGGCTGGGTCAAGGCTTTGAGGTGATATTGTGAAGTATTCTAAGAATCTGTCCACTCTGCTGGTTGGTTCCGTCTGCGGTTTACCTATCTCCTTAATTGTTTCTATGGCTATTTTTCTTCCCTCATCCTTTATGTATTTCAGCTTGTAAAGTGAGCCTTCAACTTCCCTAAGCGTAACTTGCAGTTGGATTCTCTGCCCATAAAATATGAAAACTACGAAGAAAATGATGTAAAGTAGGCTTATAATCTGTGATAAATCAATCTGCAGCAGCACTATTCCCAAGACCAGCATCAACTCAAGCACTACTACCAACTCACCTTTCCAAAAACTATCAAACGCTTAGTTATAAATTTTAGGTAATTCCCCTCCAAATTTAAACACCAATTTTAAGTGGGGCTGCCAGCTTTCCCGGGTTCGCGTGGCCGAAGACCACACTACAACCGGAAACGGAGCACGGTTTAACTTCTGAGTTCGGAATGGGATCAGGTGGGTCCCGTGCCCTATGGCCGGCAAACCCCAGAATACACGTTAAGCCTTTGCTCATTAACTTTTCGCTTCAAAAAGTCTTTTAGCCTTTTTCTTTGAGTATGGCTTCCCATATTCCGAAGCCGCCCACCGTTTCTGGGCGTTCCACATGGTTATACCATCTTTTCTTTGTCCCTATTTTCGCCCGCGTTTTCCAACCGAAGGGTTTCGGTTCCTTCTCTATAATCTCTAACAAATTGTCTATTTTCTGGATTATTTCTTCTCTATCTTCCTTTCCAATCTGTTTTGGGTCTATATTAACTTCTGGACCAAGTTTTTCAATTTCCGATAGGAATATTTTGATTTTTTTAAGGTTTGTTGTGGCTGTGTACCAGAACCCCCAATCTTGGGCTAAAAGCTTTGCAATGTATGAGGCATCTACGCTTTCTTTTCGGCTTTCTTCTTTTATGTCATGAGCTTTTAGCAGAAGTAAACAGTCTTTTAGGTCTTTTATGCTGAAGGCTTCCCAAATCTGCAACTTTTCCAAAAGCATGTCAGTCACAGCGATTGTGGGATAATCAAGCTCCAATCTTCCCTTAAAATCAATTGGGTGATTTGCCACCAACAACTTGTCAAAGAAGACATCCACATAAAACCAGCCCTTTGGATGATAATATATTTGCCTTTGAGACGCAGCTGTAGAAAGTGTTGCCTTCCTCTTCACATACCCAATTCTATCAAAGAAATTCTTCATCCTTTCTCTATAATTGCTGTAAGAGACAAAATCAATATCGCTATACTCTTGACCCTCTACAACTCCAGTGCCAATCCTACCCAATTTCTGCGCAAAATCTCTATACCCTTGACAATGCATGGCTATGCCAAGACCTCCCAAAATTCTCAAAACTATGCCCTCCTCCTTAGCTTTCTCAACAATCTCTCCAGATTCACGCAAGAAAACCTCCGTAGGAACAATTCCCCTCCACTCTTCTGGCAGTTCCCGCCTAACTTCCCTCTCCAAAAGCCAAGCCATACCCAACCCTCAACCTTTCTATAAAATAAGAATAACGCATATATTTTATCCTTCCAGTAAATCTAATACCTTCAAAAGAAAGAGGGGCCGTAGTCTAGGAAGGTATGACGACGGGCTCCAGAATACAACAAAACGGGTTTGCGGACCGCACCACGCGGAATGAAGAAATTCTGGAGCGGTCAAAGAAGAAACCCGTAGGAACAGCCAAGCGCTGTTTCCGGGGAAAGGTCGTCGGTTCAAATCCGACCGGCCCCACCATTTGTTTTGTCATTTTATTACGAAGTGTTTGTATATGGGGTGCGCTTTAAATCTCAGAGTTGTTTCTGATTTTTCAACTGTTCCGCTTGGCAGTCTCATGCAAATGGAGTTCACTATGGCTCCGTTTGGAATGAAGCGAACGCCGTCTAGAAGTTCACCTTTTGTTACCCCTGAAGCAGCAAAAACAAGCTCATTTCCCTTTGCCAGTTCTTCTTGGTTGTAAACTTTTTCTACGTCAACGCCTTCACTTTTTAGTCTTTCCAGCCTTTTCGGGTCGTCTTTTTTGTCTTTCCAAACTTTTACGAGCATTGTTCCACCTAAGCATTTTACGGCGGTTGCTGCGATTGTGGCTTCTGGTCCAGCGCCCGCGCCTATTAGGAGGTCTATGCCTGAGCTTAGGATGCATGTGGCGACGGCTGCTGCTATGTCGCCGTCTGGAATCAAAATTATTCTTACGCCCAATTTTCTGAGGGTTTTTAAAATTTCCATGTGCCTTTCTCGTTCCAACATTATGACGGTGAAGTTTTCTAGTGGCAGACCTTTTTCTTTGGCAACTGTGCGCACTATTTCTTCTATGGACATGTCGAGAGAAATTTTATCAATAGAATGGTAATCGGTTGCCACTTTGAAATAGTATCCATCATCTGGGAGAACTTGGAAACAGCCAGCTGGTGCGCAGGCAAGGGCGGAAATGGCGTCTTTTCTGCCTTTTGATGCAGCTGTGCTGCCGTCAACAGGGTCTATGACAAACTCAACTTTTGGACCTTTTCCAGTTCCAACTTTTTCTCTTCGCATGAAGGCTGGCGCATTATCCTTTGGTCCTTCACAGGAGATAACTTCTCCCTCTACATCTGTTTGGGTGAGAACAGCCCTTGAGAACTCCACAGCCTTTGCATCTATTAAGTCTGGATCCCCCTGTCCAATGTGCAATGCAGCTCCCACGGCCGCTGCGACAGTGATACGTGTTAGGGAAGGCGCTAAAGCTCTAAGAGAAACCAATTGCGTCTTCACTCCTTGCATTTTAGTAAACGGCTTAGTTATTTGTAAATCTTTTTAGGCTTTCCAAGCAGTTTTTCGTTTAATTCCTTTATGCCTAAACCATGTTGTTTTGGGAAGATTCTCATAGAATTTTTGACTTTTGTTCCGCCCTTTTTAACGATTTTATCCTTCAATAGAATGTCTGAGTCCAAGTCTGCATACTGTATGTTTCTGACTGCAGCAGCCAAGTGGGCTCCTGCAGCTATGCCTATTTCAGATTCTCCCATACATCCTATCATGCATGGTATATTGGCGGCTTCGGCAATTTCGGCAATTTTTCTTCCTTTCAGTATTCCTCCGCTTTTCATTAGTTTTATGTTTATTAGGTCTACTGCTTCTGCTTGTATTAGGCGTATGGCGTCTTGTGGCGAGTGGATGCTTTCGTCTGCAATTATGGGTATGGGCGAGTTTCGCTTAACCTCTATTAAGCCCTTTAGGTCTTCTGCTGGGACGGGTTGTTCTGCGAATTGGATGTTGAACTTTTCCATTTTGTTTAGGGCTTCTATGGCTTGCTTTGGCTTCCACCCTTGATTTGCATCAATTCTTATTTGAATGTCTTCGCCAGCCGCCTCGCGAATTAGCCTTAAACGTTCAATGTCTTCGGTTGGGTTAACGCCAACTTTCACTTTTAGGGCTTTAAAACCTTTTTTAACGGCTTTTGCGGCGTCTTTAGCCATTTCCTTTGGAGATTTTATTCCCAATGTGATGTCTGTTAGGACTTGTGTGCGGTAGCCTCCCATAACCATGAAGAGCGATTTCTTAACTGTTTTTCCTAAAATGTCATGTAAGGCTATGTCTATGGCTGCTTTTGCAGCTGGATTACCCTTCACAATTGAATCCATAACTTCAACTGTTTGCTCAATTCTTAAGGGGCACATTCCGATAAGTTTCAGCGCAATTTTATCAATAACGTTCATAACGGTTTCTGCTGTTTCGCCAGTTACTCTCTTTGATGGTGAAGATTCTCCCCAACCGATTACATCGTAATCTGTAACTATTTTTACGACGACGTTTTGGCTTTCTGTGTGGGCTTCTGGAGCTATTCTAAATGGTTCTTTATAGCGTAGGGTTACAGGATAAACTTCAATTTGTTGGATGCCCATGTTTTAATCGCCCTAACTGCAAATTAGTGCAGTTTAATGGAAAAGCTTTACGAAATCTCCTCAACCACTGCTTTTCTGCGTCTCCCCAAACCTCTAAACTTTAGTTTTGCGGTTAAGATTTTCTCTGTTGCAAACAACCGTGATGCAATGTACATGATGACAATGGTGAAAGCAGCAACATAAACAACGCCTAACGCAGCGGTTAAATTATCGCCCATTGTGACGGCTTTTGCAGCTATTATTGGATGGCTGAAGGGTATTGCGTAAATGAAGATTCTTAATGCAGTTGGTAAAGCGTTAACATCCAAATACATGAGAAGCAAGGAGGGTATGAATATTAAGGGGTAAATGTTGCCAACTATAGCCTGGGCGCCTCGCACATCTTCTGCAAATGCAGATACGATTACTGCTAATGCTAAGGCTGAAAGCAAAGTTACAAATAACGACAAACCCAGAAGCAAATAACCCAAAAGTGAAGGGACAAGCCCAAGAGAAACCAAGTCAACATTTGCACCAATTGGGATTGTCGCCATGAAAGAACTCATGTAATAGTTGAAGCCAACCATATAAGCCACAGCGCCGATAGCTGCAACAATTATTGAACCGGACAATTTTCCCATAAGGATTGCGAAACGGTCCATCGGCAACGTTAACAAGGTTTCTAATGTTTTCTCCTCTTTTTCCATGGCTACTGAAGTGGCGGCTATCTGCATTGAATAGCTTAGCAGAATCATTATGGTTATTGGCATGGCTATGGCTTGGGAAAGCATCAGGCTACTAAGCGTACGTGGGTCAACGCCTTCCGCAACTTGTCCTTTAACAATCACGGATTTTTCTGGAATAACCAAGTCTGGAGCCACATCTCTATTGAATTGTTCAACCAAGCTTTCAATGATTGAGACTCCAGCGCCTTCAAACAGCCCGGTGCTGGAAAAAAGGCTGTAAACTTTTATGGTCACATTTTCTCTTGCACTAATGCGTTGACTAAAGTCTTCAGGAATTTCAATTACTCCTGTAGCATTATAGTAAGCTAATTTTCCAATTGCCTCGTTTATACTCGAAAAACTGGTTTCAGGAATGTTAATTGAGTATTTTTTTAGGTAGTTGATGAATTCTGTGGAGTTATCTCCAGCATCATGGTCTACAACAAGCACTGTAACTTTTGCAGCAGTTTCTTGCGCCGCCTCCATTGCAAAATTCATGATGGCGCCTAAAATTGGAAACATTATTAATGGGACAATCACCATGCCTAAGAGGATTTTTGGGTCTCTTATTAGTTCCTTAAGCTCTTTTAACAAAAAGTTTCCAAAACCCTTAAGCAAGTCCAACCACCTTTGCGAAAACTTCTTCCAAATTTGCGCTTTTGTATGCTTCTTTTAGTTCTTGCGGTTTTCCTTCTGCAACTATTTTTCCCTTGTTTAGTAGGGCTACTCTGTCGCAGAGGTGTTCCACTTCAAGCATGTTGTGGCTTGAAAGTAAAACGGTTACGCCATGTTCTTTTACATAACGTTTTATTATTTCTCTTACGTGATAGGCGTGTAAAACGTCTAATCCGCTTGTTGGTTCGTCCAGGACGGCGAGTTTGGGTTTGGTCATTAATGCTCTTGCAACTAGTAGGCGACGTTTCATTCCTTTACTGTATGTTTTGGTTTTGTCCCTCAATCTTTCACCTAAGCCAGTTATTTCAGCTGCTTCCCTAACCATTTCTTGGGCGTCACGTTTGTTTTTGGTGTTAAAGTTCGCCATAAACTGCAAATATTCCCAACCAGACAAATTGCGGTAAGCCCCAGCCTCCTCTGGAAGATAAGTTATAATCCTTCGGACTTCATCTGCATTGTTAACGACGTCTAAGTCGAAAACTTTTACAGTGCCAGAAGTTGGCAAGAGCAGAGTGGAAATGACGCGGAGGGCTGTGGTTTTTCCAGCACCATTTGGACCAATGAGACCGAAAATTTCTCCATGATTAACGTGAAATGTTAATCCATCCAATGCGTGAATAACGCCAAATACTTTAACTACGTCTCTTGTTTCCACGGCAAAGCTCAATTATGATGCACCGAAGGTTTAACAATCAATGAGCCCATTCTTAAAAGTTATGTTGTTAATTTGCATGACATATACTAAAAATTTAGAAAATAATGGTTTAATAAGAAGAGTTGTAAGTTTAGACTAATATCTCCTTCTTTGATTTCTTCTTTTTGCCCAGCATTCTCGGCAGTAAACAGGCCTATTTGGGTCAGGCTCGAAGGGGACTTCGCATTCCTTTCCACAATCAGCACAAACTGCCTTATGCATTTCTTTTCCTGACATTTACTCTTTCATCTCCTTAACTTTTTATTGTGCAAAAAAGTTTGCACAACGCAGTTAATTTCACGGCATTGTATCTTATAAAACTTACCTTCAAAATGTGTCTTTTATTATTGTGTGTGGTTAAAATTTGTAGAGGTTCCCAACGCTGTTCCAAATGAAGGCTTCGGGCATTGCTTGGGCTATGGCGTAAATTCCTCTCCAACCAGTGCAGTGGGATGGCGCTATCAAGTATGGTTTTACGAGTTTCAGTTTCTCAACCGTCTGGCTTATTCTCGGTTCATATTCTTTTCCAGCCAAGTGGAAGCCTCCCATAACAGCGTGAACCTTTTTAACTCCAGTTATGCGCTGTGCATGTTGTATTGTGTTTATTATGCCTGCATGAGCGCAACCAGACAATATCACAAGACCTTTCTGTTTAATGTTGATGGCAACTGCCCTGTCATCCCACATCCAAGGATAAGGCTTCCACTCTCCATCAATTAAAACTCTGTCTCGCTGAGAACCCTTCTCAAAATCCGTTTTAGATGGGATTTCGCCTGTAACAAGCACGGTTTCATCTGCTATAAGATATGGCTGTTTAGTTTTGACATATTTGGCTGGTTTCACCATATCCTCTGAGGGGAAAGGCATATCCTTCCTAACTGTTCCGTCCCTTTCGGCCACTCCTCTAGTTTTGAACATGTCTTCATGCACTATTATGGGCAAATTTTTCTTATTGACCACTTTCAAAACTGCCAGTAACCCGCCGAAGTGGTCATCATGCCCATGAGATATAACTATAGCCTCTATTTCTGAAAGGTCTATTCCAATGCGCTCGACGTTTGTCACGACGCCTTCGGGGCTTCTTCCAGTGTCAAATAATATGGTGTGCGCTTTTTTGCCGTGGAATATGCGAATTAAAATTGAAAGTCCATGCTCAGCTATTGGTAAACGGAAATTTTCGTTCACCCATTTCTGTCCTTTTCTTTCTTTTATCCAATCTCTTACTTGGCGAACTTCATCTTTTTTTATTGTGGATAGAACATCTATGGAGTTATCCATTAAACTTATTATTTCTATACCATCAACCTCTTTGAGTGGAACACTCATTTCATCCATAAAGATTTCTCCAAATTTAATATTCTGTTTGGAGCTACATAATACTGCATATTAAAATATTTATGTTATTGTTTTGAGAAGTGTTAAATATACGAGTCATCGTAATTTAAATTTGGAGGACTCGTAGAATGTCCCAAAGCCAAGAAATCACAGCAGTAACAGAGGAATATCTCGAATGCATTTATAGACTGCAAGAAAAGAGCGGAACCGCCAGAACCAGCGACATCGTCAAAATGCTTGGAGTTGTTCCCGGAACAGTTACGAATACTGTAGAGCGTCTGGAGAAGGATGGATTTTTGACGCATGCGCCCTACAAGGGCGTTAAGCTTACAGAAAAGGGCAGAAAAATAGCATTACAAGTGATAAGAAGGCACCGGTTATCGGAACGCTTGCTTGTGGATATTCTGCACGTAAAATGGGAAGAAGTTCATGAAGCGGCTTGCAAGTTGGAACATGGCATAACCAAAGAAATAATTAAACCTTTAGAGAAGGCGCTGAAGCATCCAAAAACATGCCCTCATGGAAACCCAATCCCAACAGCATGCGGAGGAATCATCGAAGAAAAGTCTGTGCCTCTGACAGAGTTCGCCCCGGGCAAGAAATGCATGATAGTAAAAATAACAGAAGAGCAGGTGAACTTGCTACAATACTTGGGCAAGTTGGGACTTGTGCCTGGAGCTTCAATAGAAGTTTTGGAGAAAGCCCCCCTTGACGGTCCAATCACTGTGAAGGTGGATTCAACGCGGCATGCCATAGGTCGCCAAGTAGCCTCAGTCATCCAAGTTAAACAATTAAAATGAAAAGTTGGTGATTAAATGGAAAAACGGGAAGTTCCACTGACTGCATTAAAAGACGGAGAAACTGGAATCGTCATTTCCGTAAAAACTGGACATGGCAGGGGAAGAGGAAGGAGACGAGGAATGTGGGGATTTGAAAAGAGACTAATGGACATGGGCTTAACTCCAGGAACAAAAGTAACAGTTGTAAAATCAGCCCCTTTCCATGGACCCTTAGAAATTCTCGTGCGAGGCTCAAGGCTCGCCCTAGGCAGAGGCATGGCTGAAAGAATTTTCGTGGAGATAGAAAGGTAAATGGCTAAAAAGAAACTTCTAATCGCCTTAGCAGGAAACGCCAACGTTGGAAAATCCGTCATCTTCAACCATCTAACAGGCTTACATCAGCATATTGGCAACTGGCCTGGAAAAACCGTGGAAAAAGCGGAGGGAACGCTTCACTTTAAAGGGTACACAATAGACATTATCGATTTGCCAGGAATATACTCCCTCTCCACATATTCCTTAGAAGAGTTGATTTCTAGAAAATACATCGCCGTTGAAAAACCAGACGTTGTGATAAACGTTGTGGACGCTTCTGTCCTTGAGAGAAACCTCTACTTTACACTGCAGCTAATGGAATTGGAAACCCCAATGGTTATAGCGCTAAATCAAATGGACATGGCGAAGAGAAAAGGAATTCAAATAGACGTTGAAAAATTGGAAAAGCTTTTGGGAATACCCGTCATACCCACAGTCGCCATAAAAGGAGTGGGCATTTTCCAACTTTTAGAAAAAGCAGTTGAAGTTGTTGAAAAGGGACAAGCTGCAAAGTATGTGTCAGTTAAGTATGGAGAAGAAGTTGAAGAAAGAATTGCCAAACTCACAAAAATGGTTGAGGAGGTCCAATTTTGGTATCCGCCAAGGTATGTTGCAATCAAACTGTTAGAAGGAGATGAAGAAATAGAAAGGGAAATCAAAAAGCTTAACCCACAAATAGTCTCTACAGCCAAAAAACTTGCAAGCGAAATCGAAAAGCTTCACGGACATTCCTGCTCAACAGTGATAACTTCTGAAAGATATGAAATTGCCGGCTGCATCGCCAGAGAAGCCCAAAAACTGGTGTCTCCAATAAAGCCAAAGTTAGGGGAAAGCCTCCACAACATTACAACCCATAAAATCATGGGATACCCAATAATGGCTTTTGTACTACTTTTAATATTCTATTCCATCTTCACCTTCGGAGGATACCTTTCAGACTTATTAAACAATTTGTTTTATGGATGGGAACCCAATTTTTTAAGCCTTTTTGGGACAGAAATTGTTGGAAAACTTGTTTGGAGCGTTCTTGAAGGCATTATCGCAGGTGTCACTATAGCACTGCCTTACATCGTCCCATTTTACATCATATTATACTTCCTAGAAGATTCCGGATACCTTAGCAGAATTGCCTTTTTAATGGACAATGTCATGCACAAAATGGGATTGCATGGAAAAGCCTTCATCCCTCTAATTTTGGGATACGGATGCAACGTTCCAGCCTGCTTAGGATGCAGAATAATGGAAACCCAAAGGGAAAGGCTTCTCGCAGCCTTTGCAACAACACTCGTGCCATGCGCCGCTCGCACAGTCATAATCCTTGGCTTGGTGGGCAAATATTTAGGCATACAATGGGCATTAACGCTTTACATCTTCGACCTAGCAGTAATTTTCATCCTTGGAAGACTAGCGTTTAAGGCTCTTCCAGGCGAGCCAACAGCCCTAATTATGGAAATGTCCGATTACAGATGGCCCCATATAAAAACTGTTTTAAAACAAACATGGTTTAGACTGACTGAATTCATAAAAATAGCCTTTCCGCTAATAATCGTTGGAAGCCTCGCCATAAAGCTTGCCGAAATTCTTGGCTTACTTGAACCAATCGCAATGATGCTAAGCCCCATAACAGTAGCATGGCTTGGACTGCCAGCAATAACAGGAATAACCTTAATCTTTGGCGTTTTAAGAAAAGAGTTAACACTAGTAATGCTTGCAACGCTTTTCGGAACAACAAACTTCGCCGAAATTCTTAGCCCAATCCAAATGGTTGTCTTCACACTTGTGGCTATGTTTTACATACCATGCATAGCAACAATTGCAGCCTTAACCAAAGAGTTCGGCTGGAAAAAAGCATTATACATAACAATTTTCGAAATAATCTTCGCAATAGGCTTGGGTGGAATAGCCTTTAGAATTTTGACTCTACTCACATTTTGAGATGCTTAAACCCAAAATCTGGTGGGGCTGCCCGGATTTGAACCGGGGTCCTTCCCGCACAAGGCTTACGCCAATGCACTTAGAGAGCCCGAGTCTCACAAGATTTTGTCAAAAGAAGGCATAAATTGGAAGGATTTTGAGAAATGGCTTCAAAACAGGCTTAACAAGGCTTATGCTGCTAAGGTCCGTAGTTATGCGAAGAAGTATTGTTACATCTTATGTGAGCCTTCTAAGGCAAGCGTGTTAAGCGGTTATCCTAAGGCTAAATGTAGAAATATTATGGCTGCTTTGGCGAATCTTGCGAAGTTTCTTGGAATGTACAAGGATTGGAAGGAGATAGTTTCTCAGGCTGGTTTACATTGGCAGAAGACTTCGCATTTAGAGGTTTTTGTTAACATGCTTAACACTGACATAGGTGAAGTTAGATCTTGGCTTATGGATGCCGTTCAAAAGTTGCCAGAGAGATACTCTGCGGTTTTGGTGTTTGCTGCTGCAACTGGGCTTAGACCTGAAGAGGCATTTAAGTCTGCGAGGCTTATTTCAGAGTTGGCAGAGGCTGGAAAGCTTGAAAGTTACTTAAACAGTAAGCTTAACATGTTAGAGCATTTTAGGTTTCCAGACTTGTTCCTTCGAGGCAATAAAAACGCTTACATATCCTTCGTGCCTGAACGCATTCTAAAGCTGGTATTAACCGTTAAGCCACGAGTTTCGTCTAACGGCTTAAGGGAGGCCCTGCAAAAGAAGGGGTTAAAAGTGAGAATTAAGGATTTAAGGAAGCTATTCGCAACGACTGTTAGGGATGCCGGCGTTCCAGAAGAAGTTGTGGACCTGCTTCAAGGCAGAATTCCGCAGAGCGTTTTCCTACGCCATTATTATAAACCAGAATTGCTAAGAGACGTCCGCGAGAGGGTTCTGAAAGCCGTTGAGGCTATCCCCCATTCAACTTAAAACCCCCTTTTCTTTTTGACAGAATAGGTAAACTTTAGTCTGCATTAAATTGCAATCCTCAAGGTGTTTGTGGTTTACCTAATCGCATTGCTACGCGGCAAAGGAAGAGCAGTCCGAAAGCGAAGAAGATGAGAGATAGAACTCCGAGTGCGCCGCTTTGAACACCTACCAGAAAACGTCTGAATGTGCGGGAAATTCTGTAGTGATTAAGTGCCAAACAATAGAGATCGCCGTGAGAATTGGGATAATCGAACTAAGAGCATTTGGAAAGGAAACCCTTAACCATCTGCACGCTTTCCAATGAAATGTCCCTGCGAATATATTCCACAGTTTCTGATTGATGGGCATTCACCTCCTTAACCATAAGTTTCACTGCATGTCTGTTTTTATTTCCTGTACTTCAACAACAATTCTAAAACGAAATTTTGTTTTTGGGTTTTGTAGAACCCTTCGGTAAACCTCAACTGGTATGAGGTCTTCTAAGGATATTATCTGCGGCTCCTTGACTTCTGTTCTCTAACAGGCTTTTGATGTAATCTTCAAACCATCCCTTCATATGCCTGTGACCTAAAAATTCCGGGTCAAGATAGAGTGGCGGCTCCCTTTCTAAGAGTAGAGCTTCGTAATGTGGGACAACATAACCCTCAAAAATGGACTCCTTCCGAAGAGGCAAGGCTTCCATTTCAAAGTCTCCTCAGATTATACCAGTTTTTGGCGTTTATGAAAATGAGAGCTGTTCCTATGATGAGGCATAAGTATGTGAAGACGTTTAAATTTGTAAGAATAATGTTGTGGATGCCTGTTATGATTACTATGATTCCGATAATCGATTCTAAAGTTGTAAGTAGTTTGTAATGCTTCTCTGCTCTCTTGCGTGGATAATAAAAATCGTTGAAGAGCCAACAATAGCCCGCAGCTGAAATTTGCGCTTCCGATGAAATCAACATTTCAGGAACCTTGAATCCGAGGACGTAAAGGATTGAGGACGTAGCCAGAACAGCAACCCATAAAACCAAAACGATAAAGCCTACAGGTAAGCCGTAGGCTCTTAGAATAATTCTGAATTTGCTGTGTTGACCTCCCTCCAACATTATCACTGCCTCATAAAAATAGGGCATAAACGAGATATATAAGAGATGAGCAGCTTCGATTTGCTTCGATTTCTCTCTAAATTTTAACGAAAATTGGCGAAAAAGCAGAAACAGAGCATAATTTACATTTCTAAGCAAAAATTCAAGTCCCTTTCAGCCAGTTCGAATCATCTTGTTTGTCGATAACAGATTTATCAAACTACTGAGCATTTTTGTTCCATGCCGCCCATGGAGGCCAAAGCTCAAGTTTCCAATGTAAGCTTTTATCAGCGTGAGCTGGAGCGCTTCTATGACGATTTGATTGATGTTTTCTGGCGGAACCATTTTCGCTTTTGGACGGAAGCGTGCAGTGAATTGAATGAGCCGTATATTCAAAAACCTGATGTTGAACTCATCCTCTTCGAAGATGTTATTCATGTCGACCCAGTATACCCAGACCCCCTCCACGAGCTTCTCATATGCCTCGTCGAAAAAGGCTGGAAAATAATAATGAACTTTATGGCTTCAGACTGCGTATTGGGTAATGTAGCCGTAAGACTTGGCGACAAATGGTTCGCCATAGGGGAATGCAGAAAAGACCGAGATGGCGTCCCCTATGTGGCACAAATATGGCCACTAAAATACATTTTGCCAAAAATGAGCAAAATGGAAGTTAAACCACGACATGCGATACCACTGCTAAATCAGCAATAGGTTGCCGCTGTGCTCCAAAATAAGTAAACTTTTGTTTACATTAGTGTGGCGTGAGCACCAATAAAAGGCGTAAGCTCGAATTCTGCAATTGTGTGCGCATGAAGTATTTATTAAAGTCGTCAAAGAAGACAAGGTTTTAATTCTTTGAATGCTTTTTGAAGGCTTCAAGTCCATCTGGTAAATAGTCAAAGTAACTATTTCTCAAGTAGAATTGTAACTGTCTTTTACTCATATGTGCAAGAGGAATAATGAACCGTTCGTTGCCGCAGCTGTAAAGATAGCCGTGTGCCTGCACCAATGTTGGTTCATGCTTGTGACCTTTAGCCTCGCACTCTTTTATTGGTGGCGCATTTTCTATGTTTTCCATTTTATCCATTTTCTCCTTCAAGATATTCCAAGTTCTTGAGCTAAAAGCAAAGATTAGCTTGGGATTCAAGTAATCTATTTCTTTTTTGAGAAAATTTTTAAAACATTTATCGAAGTGATCATCTTTTAATTCTTTTGTTGATGCCCTACATTTTACAGCATCAGTAACGTAGAAATCATTAAACATCTGATGTTCTACATATGTCTGAAAACTATCGAATTTAATTAGTCCGAACTTCTTTAAGTTTTCAAAAAATTCTTCAAAGAAGGCTTTGTTTTTTACTACCCATTTCTTGAAGTATTTTTGCCATATGTCGATCTTAGCCGCAAATTCTTTCTCTTTTTCCAGTTCAAGAACCTCATTTTTATAATCTTTTGAGTTCTTTGGCAAACCAGGGTTCTGCATAATTATCATATATTTTGGTTTACCGGTGATACCGTAGAAGCAGTATTGGTTCTTCTTAAGCTTGCAATTAAGTTCGCATTCAGAACATTCTTCAATCCTTTCGCCCAGCTTCAATAAATCGCTTTCCAACATGCTTACTCTTCAACGTTATTTTTGTTGATTTAAAACTAACAAGATTAGCATGTGGTTTTTATATTTTCGTCCCCATTAAAAGGGTAGGAAAGAGAAAAGGGGAGAGGAAAATTGAAAGCTGCTGAAAAAGTGGAGGCAAAAGCGGTGGTAAAGGTTTGTCCGATATGTGGTTCAGAGATGGAGAGTGGATACATTGCTTCTCGAATGATCGCTTGGAGTAAAAAGCAAATCGGTAACTGGTCATTTAAAGGACTTTGGAGTGGAGAGATTGTAGTTAGTAGGGGGTATCCTTATCATATAGCTAATGTGGAAGCAACTCGCTGCCGAAAATGCAGGCTAATAATCTTCAAATATGGAGAAGCAGACAATTCGGCAAAGGAGAACCCGCCATAAAGCACGTTTTCAGCGCGATTTCGTATCGAAATCTACGTCAGCTGTTTTCCAAAAGCTCGGTTATCATTATGCTTTTCCAATTGTGGCGTTTTCCAGAATAGGTAAACTTTTGTTTGCATTAGGAAGCCGCATACTTTGATTAGGCGCGTGAGCCTTTCGAGGCTGGCTTCAATTACTGCTTTTGCGTAGGCTTCCTTTCTTCCGAGTGGCATGTGGCAGAAGAAGTATTTCATGAATCGTGGATGGTAGTTTTTGATAAATGCTTCCTTTATTGTTTGTATTTCTTTTTCTTTTAGGATTTTTAGTTTCTGTGCTTCGTTTTTTGATATATTCGTTCGATTGTAATGACTATCTTATATAGCAATATACAATATGCTCTTGGTGGGACACATTGGAAAAAGTAGGAAAAAAGAGCCATGTATTTCCGATTGAGAAGAAGTTAGCAGCCTTGGAATGGAATCTGAAACTACTGAACGCATCAATAACAATTACTCATACGCCTATCCGCACCGTGAAAAGCTTGGTCACTGGAAATGTGGTTCTTCCAGCCGTTGAAAAATTGGAGAAACTCATCGAACTTTAGAGTGAAAAATCATTTTAACGTTCCATTTGCCAGAACAGATAGACTTTCATCTGTGTTAAGAACATGATGAAGTTTCATTTTAGTAAGTCTGGTTTATCTGTTACTATGCCATCTACGCCGAGTTGTATCATTTTCTTAGCGTCTTCTTCATTGTTAACGGGCCAGGGGATTATGCTTAGGTTGTTTTTATGTGCTCGTCTTACTATTTCAGCGTTTACGTATTGAAGCTTTGGCAGTAGAATGCTTGCTTTTGCGTCTTTGGCGAGGTTTTCTGGGTTAATTGGCTGGGAGGCGAATATGACGCCACATTTTATGTCTTTTCGCTTTT
>Ga0315298_1000581_pt1 | contig 71159 bp, 64 predicted proteins | sample WHS_1_MG_FD_203077 | JGI IMG/M metagenome (GOLD analysis project Ga0315298, IMG submission 203077) | Extremophilic microbial mat communities from Washburn Hot Springs, YNP, Wyoming, USA - WHS_1_MG | ecosystem: Environmental > Aquatic > Thermal springs > Hot (42-90C) | place: USA: Wyoming...
CGGCGGTCTCCGGGGAAGAATCCTGTTTGCCCTACCAGTCCTGCCATGGTTGCTCTCCCTTCCAATCGGCTCCCTACATTTTACTGGAAATGAGGAGTTTTTCGAACTTCCCTTATGTAGAATAGGCGTAGGAGCATGACGACATTTATGTCGTCATGCTCCTGACAGTAATGGTTCATTGGCGAAGGCCGGTCTATGATTCGTGATTCAGGCCATTTTTTGCACTTTCTTGACAAGTCTTTTTTTACCCTGCTATAACGTTTTCTGGATAGAGTTGATGCGCAGTTATACCTAGTAACCGAGTCCATAACAGGAGAAAGAAATATGAATAAATCGGAGTTGATCGAGAAGATTGCAGAAGAAGCTGGCGTGACTCGCGCCGCCGCCGGCCATACTCTGGATGCGGCAGTCAAGGTGATTACAGAGGCACTGAAGGCTGGTGATCAGGTAACCCTGGTCGGTTTCGGTTCCTTCCTTGTTTCCAGCCGTGAGGCGCGCAAAGGCCGTAATCCCGCTACTGGTGCAGAAATCATGATCGCCGCAAGTCGCACACCTAAATTTAAGGCTGGTAAAGCACTGCGTGATGCAGTAAACTAGCGCGTCTGGTTTGGGCGGTTAGCTCAGTTGGTAGAGCGTCGGCTTTACACGCCGAATGTCGGGGGTTCGAGCCCCTCACCGCCCACCACCAATTTTATTGGGGTGGTAGTTCAGTTGGTTAGAATGCCGGCCTGTCACGCCGGAGGTCGCGGGTTCGAGCCCCGTCCGCCCCGCCAATGCGAGTAAGGCGACCCTTTTAGGGCGCCTTTTTTTGTGTCTGTTTTTTTGTATAGCGAGACACTGATGCAGCCATTATGGCGTTTTAAGAGCTCTTCCTTTATGGTAGAGCGCTAAATATACAGACAGCTTTACCTCGGTACTATGGCTTTGTGGAGATGTGCTTATGATGGATAGATTTCGGAATTTTGGTCAGTCCTGGGTAGCCAAAATACTCATGATCTTAATCGCATTATCTTTCGTGCTCTGGGGCGTAAGCGGGTATTTATTCTCGGGGGGTTCAAATTCGTCGGCTATAGCGACGGTGGATGGCCAGAAGATTACCGATGCCGTATTTCAGAAACGTATGAAGGATGCTCAGGAACGTTATAGTCACATTTTTGGTGCAGCAACCGCAGCGAAGATGGCGGCGGACAAGAGCTTCGGGCTGGATGTTCTTAATGGTTTGATTGACAATATGCTTTTAGGTGCAGAGGCGGGACGTCTGGGGTTACAGGTGCCCGATGCCGCATTGGCGAAAAAAATCGAATCCATTCCGGCCTTTCAACAGAAGGGTGTTTTTTCTAAAAATCATTACCAGACATTGTTGGCCGCTAACGGAATGACACCAGCACAGTTTGAAGGCATGTTGAGAGAGAGTATGCGCCTGGAGCAGTTACAAGTCATTCCCCAAGTCATTGCTACCGCCTCGGATGCTGAGGCAACCCAGGTTTGGGCCTGGTCTCAGGAATACCGCGATGTCAGTGCAGTAGATATCCAGGACGCCGACTTCGCGGCGGCGTCCAAGCCAACAAGTGCCAAAGTGGCCGGTTACTATCACGCCAACGTCGATCAATTCCAGTTGCCCGCGCAGGCGCAGGTGCAATATGTCGTTCTGGGACCGAAGAATTTTGTCGGTAAGAGTTCAGCCCCGACGAGTTCGACCATCAGCTCTTCCGCAGTGGCGGTGGGGCAGAGCGCTTTGCCTTTTAATAGCCAGGCCGAAAATGCCTTCCAGGCCCAGGTGGAAAACTTCAAGGATCGTCTGTTTAGTAGTCCTGACGGGTTAGGTACGGTTGCCAAAGCCTATGGCCTGAAGGTTCAGGAGAGCGGGATACTCACTGCTGGGACGTTACTTGCCCAGGGGCCTTTTGCCGACGCCAAAGCGCTCGACCTTGCCTTTAGCAAGGCTGTGCTTGCCGGTAAAAATAGTACAGCGCTCACGTTGACGAACGGGGATTTGCTGGCTGTGCATTTGCTCCACTATACGCCGGGTAGCGTCCAACCTCTGAGTGCTGTTGCGGGCACCATTACGGCAAAATTAACCTCGGAAAAGGCGTCGCAACTGGCTCAAAACAAAGCACAGGCATTGTTGGCGGCAGCGCGGCAAGCGAAGAATATGGATGTGCTGACAGATCGTGGTGCATATCCGCTGCACGCTTATCTCGATGTAACCCGGCGTAATGGGCAGGGGCTGGATAATGCGGCGTTAGTGGCTGCTTTTACGGCACCCGCACCAGTAGACGGAGTCCCCTCTATGGATATGGTGAAGACGTCGTCGGGCTACCAGATTTTTGCCGTCACCCGCGTAACTGCACCTTCGGCAGCGGCAATAAACCCCAAAGTGGCGATGCAAATTCGCGCATCTCTGGAGGAGCAGAGAGGTCGTTTGCTGTCGACAGCTTATCTGAAGGACTTGCGGGAGCATGCCAAAGTGAAGATCAACGACGCGCAGTTGGCCCAGATCTCCCATTGATCAATGGGGGTTCCCAGTTCGGCGCGCCGGGTTTAATTGGTCGAAACCCGGGTCCAGATAGTGTCGCCACCGAGCCAGGAAAAACCGATATAGCCATATACTTTAAGTTCATGGGGATCTAAAGCCGTCAGCGTGCCATGAAAATAGGTTTTGTTGTTCGGGTCGTAAATGCGGCCCTGTGCCCATTCTCCCGGGCGTTTGGGTACGAAGTCGGCCAGAATTTGCGGCTGGCCCTTGGCACGGGCCTGCTGCACAGTGTCTTGCAAGTGCCCCACACTTTGCCCGAAAAGTGCGCCATTTTTCTCATAAATACGGATATAACCGCTGCCACCTGCAGTTTGCCACAGGCCAATAATGCCTCCACTGCTCGTACTTGCGGAAGCGATACTGGCGCTCCCAAGAAGCAGTCCGACGAGGACGAAGTAACGAGTTAAAAGACGCGTCATTTTTTGACCTTTTCAGCCTTGTATTCTTGCTGCATATGGTTGTTGCAAAATCTTAACAAAGTAAGAATTGTTAATCAAATGGACAGGTCGTAATAATCTATCGTTTTGATTTTGTTTGTAATGTTTATAAACTATGAATAAAGTCATGGGTTTCGTATGGATCGTATTGCTGGTACCGGCGCCGGCCGGAGAGCCAGAGCAGCAGATTCAGCTCAGTGTGAATCAGGCGTATCGCGTCGCCTCAGCAACGGCGGCCCACCACCGCCGGGTCTGCCGGTCATGAATATGATGGCTGCGCGCGCCCCAGTGGCGGTGGTGCCTGGCCAGGCGAGCTTGTCGGTAGAGGTGGCGGGCAGCGTCCGCTGCGCCTCCGATAAACCCACCGCTTGAAGCGGCAGCACCGAAAACCGATAACTGCCAAGTCATAGTCAAAATGCAGCGCTAGGACTGAGTAGCGGCGCTGCTCTGAACCAGCCTCTTGCATTCCGCAGTGAGACTGTATAAAAATACAGATATTGCCAACAATGATAACCCGCTGGCCCTCAGGAGATATTGCATGGACGAACTCACCCCCCGACAGTCCGAAATTCTCGCCTGGATTCGCGCCCGCATGGCAGAAGACAGTCTGCCGCCCACCCGTGCGGAGTTGATGCGGGCCTTTGCCTTCCGTTCACCCAATGCCGCTGAAAGTCACTTGCGGGTACTGGCGCGCAAGGGCCATATCCTGCTGCAGAGTGGTACGGCCAGGGGCATCCGCCTCTGTGCGAGCGAAGAAGAGGAAATCGGTTTGCCGCTGATCGGGCGGGTGGCCGCCGGGCAACCCATGCTGGCCGAAGAGTTCCGGGAGGGGCAGTTGCCCGTCGACCCAAAGCTCTTTTCGCCAGGGGCCGATTATCTGTTGCGGGTGCAGGGCATGAGTATGCGTGATGCCGGCATTCTCGATGGCGATATCCTCGCCGTCCGTCACGAAGCCTCGCTCACTCCCCAGGACGGGCAGATGGTAGTGGCCCGGGTTAACGGTGAGGTGACGGTCAAACGCTGGAAGCGGGACGGCAATCAGGTCTGGCTCTTGCCGGAAAACCCCGATTTCTCACCTATTTCTGTGGATTTGCAGCGCGATAGTCTGACGATTGAAGGTGTGGTGGTCGGACTCTTGCGTATTGGAGGCAAGTTATGAGTCCATCTGCACATAAGGCTGTTGTCAACACCCTGTTGACCAAGCATCCCCAGCGCTTGTGGCAGGGTCTGAATAATCAGCGGACGCCGGGCGTAGCGGTGCATTGGCCGGAGCTGGATCTGTTGGTAGGTGACTGGCCACGTGGCGCCATCACTGAAGTGGTGAGCGCTCAGGACGGTATCGGCGAATTGCGTCTGGTGCTGCCCGCCGTGGCGGAACTCAGTCAGCGCGAGGCACGCTGGATACTCTGGGTCGCGCCTCCGCATATCCCTTATCCGGCAGCGCTGGCGGCTGCAGGCGTCGATCTTTCGCGGATGCTGGTGCTGCATCCACGCAAAGATCAGGATATGCTCTGGGCACTGGAACTGGCCCTGCGTTCCGGCAGTTGCAGTGCGGTGCTGGCCTGGCCACCGGCTTTGCAGGATACCCAGTGGCGTCGCCTGCAACTGGCGGCCGAGGCGGGCAACAGTCTGGCCTTCTTCTTTTTCCGTCAAGGCAGCGCCGCTACCGTGCCCGTCGCCTTACGTCTGGAGCTGCATCCCGCCCGGCAGGGGGTCGACGTAGACGTCCGTAAACGCCGTGGTGCCATGCCGGCACGGGGTATGGTGGCGCTCAGCGATCAACTGGCGCTGGCGCTCTGAGATCACATGCCCTGGCTGGCGGTACAGTTCCCGCATTTGGGTGTGGAGCTTCGGGAGCGGGCGCAGGCAGAAGCAGTCGCGCTGGCGATGGTGGACGCGCAGGGCAGTGCTGGGACCTTGTTGCAGGTCAACGCGATAGCGCTTCAGGCGGGCTTGCGGACTGGCATGACGACGGCGCGGGCCCTGGCCATGCTCCCGGAACTGCAGCTCTGCACCCGTGATCCGGCTTTAGAGGCACAGGCGCTCAGCCACTGGGCCAGGCTGCTTTATAGCCTGGCGCCACAGGTGGTGCTACTGGAGGAAATTTCACCCACACTGGCGGTGGAGATCACCGGTAACACCCGCTTGCAGCAGGGCAGGGCACTATTGGAGGACGTGGCGGCATGGGCTGTTGCGACGCGGCTGAGTGTTAGTGCCGGGGTGGCTCCGACACCCCTGGGTGCCGCCTTGCTGGCGCAATGGCAAGGAGCCGGTCCGGGCTCCAGCTTTTGCCCGGGGGCCGTCGACTGGGCGCTGCTCTGGCCACAAATCCCCATAACTCTGCTGCCTTGCGCCGCCACCACCCGTGCGGCCCTGCTGGCCTTGGGTGTTCGCCATTGCGCCCAACTTCAGGCCCTGGACCGCGCGGACTTGGCCAGACGCTTTGGTCCCGAACCTTTGCGTGTGCTGGATCGTCTGAGCGGCAGGGTAAGTGATCCGCGTTCCGCACTGTCCTTCCCGGCGGATCTGGAAGCTTCTATCCCCCTGCACAGTGAAATCAGCCACTGGGAGGGTCTGCGCTTCGCCCTGCACCGCGCTTTGCAGGATATTCATCTCCTGCTCAGAACGCAGGCGCAGGCCAGCCGCTCCTGGCTGCTGCAGTTGCAGGGCCGGGGACGGCAATGGTCCTCCACGCTGGAAGTGCGCGATCCCGCCACGGATGTGGAGATGCTGTTGACGCTCTGGCAATGGCGGCTGCAACAACAGCCCCTGGATTTTGCTGTGCATACCCTGCGCTTGCAGGCACTGGCGCCGCAACACTGGTCGGGGCGACAGGTAGCCTGGTGGCAGGATGGCGCAGAGGAGGCGTGCTGGCAGTTGGTGGAGCAACTACGCCAGCGTCTGGGTGCTGTCGCGGTGCATGCCATCGCCGGAGTCGCGGATCATCGCCCGGATTATGCTTGGCAGAGGGTGCCGCCGGGAGCGGGGCAGGGGGAGGCCAACCCCGCTCGTCCCCTCTGGTTGCTGGCGCAGGCACGGTCACTCACTGCACCATCGTTACATCTGCCCGCGCAGGTGGAGCGCATTGAAGGCGGCTGGTGGGATGGCCGGGATCAGAGCCGGGATTACTTCCGCTGGCGGCATCCTGCCGGGGTCCAGTGCTGGGTCTATCGGGACCGGCGTCAGGCGCGTTTCTATGTGCATGGCTACTTTGCCTGAGTATGTCGAACTCCACTGTCTGAGCGCACTGAGTTTTTTGCGGGGCGCCAGCACCGTGGAAGACCTGCTGGACCGTGCCCAAGCTTTGGAATATCGCGCCCTCGCCATTACCGAGGAATGCTCCCTGAGCAGTGCGGCGCGGGCCCATAGCCATGCCCGCAGTATCGGTTTTCCGTTGATACTGGGCAGTGAAATCGCCCTGGCCGATGGCCCGCGCATCGTCCTGCTGGTGCGGGATGGTGACGGTTACGCCGCGCTATCCCGCTTCATCACCCGCGCCCGGGGACGGGCGGAAAAAGGCAGGTATCAGGCCCTGCTGGCGGACTTGCAAGGACTTGCGGGTTGTCTGGCCATCATTCTCCCCGGTCCGCAAGGCCTGCGCTTTGATACTGCCGGCACCATCGCCGTAAGGGATTGTCTTGGCGCTGGAAATGTCTGGCTCGGCGTCGAACTATTGCGTAGCGGCGACGATACGGCGCAACTTTGGGAGGCGCTGGAGCAGGGCAGGGCGCTGGATATTCCCTGTCTGGCTTGCGGGGATGTCCACATGGACCGGCGCAGCCGTCGTTTTTTGCAGGATGTGCTCACTGCCATCCGCCTGCGGCGTCCGCTGGCAGATCTGGGCTGGGCACTGGCCCGCAATGGTGAGCGTCACCTGCGCCCGCGCCCCGTACTGGCAGAACTTTACCCCCCAGAGCTGCTGGCCGAAACCCTGCGGTTGGCAGAGCGTTGTCAGTTTTCTTTAGATAGTCTCGTTTATCGCTACCCCGATGGCACTTGTCCCGCAGGCCAGCAGCGGGATGATTATCTCGCCGAATTGGCCAGGCAAGGCCTGCAACGGCGTTATCCCGAAGGCATCGCCGCGGCGGTCGCTGCACAACTGGAAGAGGAACTGGCGCTGGTGCGGGAACTGGATTACGCCGGCTATTTCCTGACCGTCCACGATATCGTCCGGTTCGCCAAAGGGCGCGGTATCCTCTGTCAGGGCCGGGGCTCGGCGGCCAATTCAGTCATTTGCTATGCCCTCGGTGTCACGGAAGTCGATCCCAGCCGGATGCAGTTGCTCTTCGCGCGCTTCATTTCCCGCGACCGCCGCGAGCCGCCGGATATTGATGTGGATTTCGAGCATGAGCGCCGCGAAGAAGTCATCCAGTACGTGTTTCAGCACTACGGGCGGGACCATGCCGCGCTGACCGCCACCATCATCCACTACCGGCCGCGCAGCGCCATGCGCGATGCCGCCCGTGCCCTCGGTTTTGCGCCGGTCGAGATTCAGCGCCTCACCCAAGGTCTGGCTTGGTGGGATGGTCACCAGATTCGCCCGGAGCGTTTGCAGGAGCAGGGCTTCGACCCCACCAGCCCGACCATCCAGCGCCTGATCACCGTGGTCAATGCACTGGTCGGCTTCCCGCGTCATCTCTCCCATCATGTCGGCGGTATGGTGCTCTCTGCGACTCCCCTCAATGCCCTGGTACCCATCGAACCCGCCGCCATGGCAGAGCGCACGGTGATTCAGTGGGACAAGGACGATCTCGACGTCCTTGGTATCCTCAAGGTCGATATACTCGCGCTGGGGATGCTGAGTGTGCTCCGCCGCGCCCTGAGCCTACTGCATCTGACCCTGGCCGATATTCCCGCCGAAGACCCGGCTACCTACGCCATGCTCCAGCGCGGTGAGAGCCTGGGCGTCTTTCAGGTGGAATCGCGGGCGCAGATGAGCATGTTGCCGCGCCTCAAACCCCGCTGTTTTTACGATCTGGTGATCGAAGTCGCCATCATCCGCCCCGGCCCTATCCAGGGCGATATGGTGCATCCCTATCTGCGCCGCCGCCAGGGGCTGGAGCCGGTGCGCTATCCCGGCCCGGAAGTAAAAAAAGTGTTGGAGCGCACCCTGGGAATCCCTATTTTTCAGGAGCAGGTGATGCAGATCGCCATCGAGGCCGCCGGTTTTAGTGGCGACGAGGCCGATGGCCTGCGCCGGGCCATGGCGGCCTGGCGACGTAAGGGGCATCTTGGCCCTTACAGCGACCGCCTCATCAGTGGCCTCCGTCAACATGGTTATTCCGAGGCCTTCGCCCAGCGCCTTTGCCGACAGATTCAAGGTTTCGCTGAATATGGTTTTCCCGAATCCCATGCCGCGAGCTTTGCCCTGCTGGTTTACGCCTCTGCCTGGATCAAGTGCCACCATCCGGCCATATTCACCGCCGCGCTGTTGAACAGCCAGCCCATGGGTTTTTATGCCCCCGCCCAGATTGTGCAGGAGGCCCGCCGCCGTGGCGTTGAGGTATTGTCCGTGGATATCTGCCACAGCGACTGGGACTGTAAGGTGCAGGATGGCGTGCTGCGTCTGGGGCTTTGTCTGATCAAAGGCCTGTCTCCCAAAGAGGCAGAAAAACTCCTGCATTGGCGAGCGCAGGGCGGTGCACTGCACAGCGAAGTACTTCGTCATAGCCTTGACCTGTCCGCCATCACCTTGGACAGACTGGCACGTGCAGGGGCTTTGTCCAGCATGCAGGGGGACCGTCATCAGACCCTGTGGGCGGTGCAGGGCAGCCTGCCCGCACCCACTGTATTGCCAATGCCGGTCGTACCGGAGCAGGCACCCGCCCTCCCCGTCGAAACGTCTGCCGCCGCCTGTGTTGCCGACTATCAGCAACTGGGTCTGAGCCTCGGTCCCCATCCCCTGCATTTTCTGCGCACGCGGCTCGGCCAAAGTGGCTATCGCAGTATCGCCGAGGTGCGCATGCAGCACCACGGCCGCCCGGATCGTCTCGCCGGTCTGGTCACCCACCGGCAGCGTCCCGGTACAGCCCACGGTACGGTATTCCTGACCCTGGAAGACGAGTCCGGTATGATCAATGTCATCGTCTGGCCGCAAAGGGTCGAAGGCTGGCGGCGACCGCTGCTGCAGGGCCGCCTGCTGGGTATCGGCGGCCGGCTGGAGCGCCAGGGTGCCAGTCTTCATTTTATCGCTGACGCCATGGAGGACCTCAGTCCCTGGCTGGGTACACTGAGTACACGCTCCCGGGATTTTCATTAGTCCCGCTACCATAATCAGCGGGGGCGCTCCGGCATCATTTATTCTGATGGGAAACAAAGGGTGGATACACGGTCTGTCTGATCAGGGCGGCTTTACCAGGACGGGGTCGTCTGGCTTTTACCATGGGCACCGGTTTAGAATCCCAGCATGTTGTTGTTACATCCCACCAAAACATAAGGACAGCATTCACTCATGGAGAAAAAATCCATCGCGTTGGCCGCAGGCCTTCTTATCATCGGAGGCCTTACCGGCGCCGTCGTGGAACGTTTTGCGGTAATGCCCGACATGGGAGCGGGGGTCAGCCTCGGCGCTGCGGCAAGCTTGCTGGAATCCGTGACCCATGGGCAGGCCAAGGCCGAGAAGGTGTTCCCGGGTCCCGGTGGATTGACCGGGATCGAAGCGACTCTGCAGGGACATCCGACTGTCGCCTTTGCTACTGCGGATGGCAAATATCTGGTTGCCGGCCCGGTCCTGAATACGCAAGGTGAGGATGAAGCGCACGCGGCGATGATGAAGCTTGGCCTGATTCCCAAGCCGGCGAGTGCGGCGACCATGGCCGGGAAGGCGGCTGGTGCCGATAGCTTTGTGCTGGGTACCAGCGGGCCGGAGATCACCGCTTTTGTCGATCCGGACTGCATTTTCTGCCACAAGTTCTATGAAGAGGCCAAAGCGCTGATTGACGCCGGCAAGCTCAGGGTGCGTTATGTGGTGGTGGCTTTTCTCAAGCCGAGCAGCGCACCGAAAGCCGCGGCCATTCTTGGTGCCACGGACCCTGCTGCCGCCATGGCGAAGAACGAAAAGGGCTTTGATACGGTGACGGAAGAGGGGGGGATTGCACCGGCGCAAAATCCTGCCGCTGCTACCCTCAGCGCGGTAGAAAATAATACCAGGCTGTTGGGCGAGAGTGGTGAAATGGCTACCCCCACCCTGATCTACTGTAATCAAAAGGGTGAGCCGACCTTGGTACACGGCCTGGGCAAAAAAAGCCTCAAAGATTTTGTTGCACACATCGGTAACCTGCAAAATGGAGCATGCCAGAAGTGAATACATCTGGATCGAAATCGGCGGTCATTCGGCGTGGTGACTACCAAGCGCCCAGCTATCAAATCTCCGAAATCGCTCTGGATTTGCGCCTGGATCCGGAAAATACCGAGGTATATGCCCGCCTCCATTTTCAACGCACCGCACCGGCGCCGGTTACCGAATTGCATCTGGACGGTGAGTCTCTGGAGTTGTTGGACCTCCAACGGGATGGCCAAGTGCTGGCAGAAAGTGAGTATCGACAGACCGACGCTGGTTTGTTGTTGCTGAATCCTCCGGAAGCTTTCATTCTGGAGAGCCGGGTGCGCATTCATCCTACGGCTAACACCTCTCTTTCCGGACTCTACCATGCGGGCGGGCAGTTCCTGACCCAATGTGAGGCAGAGGGTTTTCGGCGCATCACCTATTATCTGGATCGTCCTGACTGCCTCGCCCGCTTCACGGTTACTCTGCACGCCCCGCAAAACAGTTGCCCGGTGTTGCTCGCCAATGGCAACTGTATGGCCACAGGCGATGAGGAGGGCGGCTGGCACTGGGCCCGGTGGGAAGACCCCTATCCCAAGCCGGCCTATCTCTTCGCCATGGTGGCTGGTGATCTGGAGGTGGTCCGCGATCAGTACCGTACCGCTTCCGGACGGGACGTGGCACTGGAAATCTACGTGGCTGAACGCGACACTGGCGCTTGTGCCCAGGCCATGGACAGCCTCAAGCGCGCCATGCGCTGGGACGAAGAAACCTATGGCCGGGAATACGATCTGGATCGCTACATGATTGTCGCTACCGACAGCTTCAATATGGGCGCGATGGAAAACAAAGGCCTCAACATTTTTAATGCTAAATATGTGCTCGCCAGCCCGGAGACCGCTACGGACAGCGACTATCAAGGCATAGAGTCGGTCATTGCCCACGAATATTTCCACAACTGGACGGGTAACCGGGTGACTTTGCGTGACTGGTTCCAGTTGAGCCTCAAGGAAGGCCTGACCGTGTTTCGCGATCAGGAGTTCAGCGCCGACCAGAATTCCCGCGGTGTCCAGCGCATTGGCGATGTGCGCCGCCTGCGTGCCGCCCAGTTCCCGGAAGACGCTGGCCCGCTCGCCCATCCGGTGCGGCCCGATGCCTACTCCGAGATCAACAATTTCTACACCGCCACGGTCTATGAAAAGGGCGCTGAACTGGTGCGGATGATTCATACCCTGCTCGGTAAGGCGCAATTTCGGCAGGGCATGGATCTCTACTTCGAGCGTCACGACGGTCATGCGGTTACTATCGAAGACTTTGTTGCCGCCATGGAGGATGCTAACCAACGCGATTTTTCCGCTTTTCGCCGTTGGTATAGCCAGGCGGGAACACCCGTTTTACGGGCCGTCGGCAGCTACGATCCCGCCCGGCACAGCTATACTCTCACCTTGCACCAGGAAACCCCGGCAACCCCCGGTCAGCCCGTTAAGGAACCAGTGCCGATCCCGGTACGTATCGCACTGCTCAACACGCAGGGGCAACGAGTGCCTCTGGATAGTGTCGTGGGCACCTCCGAAACCGTGTTATTGCTGGAGCAGTCGGAGCAGTCATGGGTCTTTGCGAACTTGCCTGATCCGGTGATCCCCTCCATTCTGCGCGGTTTCTCCGCCCCGGTGCGTCTGCAGGACCCCCTGGATGACGAGGCCCGCAGTTTTCTGGCGCGCCACGACGACGATCCCTTCAATCGCTGGGAGAGCACTCAGGACCTCGCCGTAAAAGCCTTACTCGCCGCCGTGGCGGATTCAGCGACCACCCCATTACCAGGCGCCTTACGGAACGTTATTGCGGCAACGTTGGCTGACCGTCAGGCGGACCCTGCCTTCCGCGCCGAACTGCTGGCTCTCCCCAGTGAGGATTACATCGGCGAACAGATGCCGGTAGTCGACGTTGAGGCCATCCACCGTGCCCGTGACGGGTTGATGCGTGCCATTGGCGCGCAGTTCGCGAATGAATGGATGGGCCTGTATCACGATCTTGCCGCCGTCTATCAGCGCGACGGGTTGTCTATCGGCCGCCGACGTCTGCGCAATCTGGCCCTGAGTTACCTCATCGCTAGTGAGAGCGGCAGCCATGAGGAGATGACCCTGCACGCTCGCCAGCAATATGCGCAGGCCGACAACATGACCGACCGGTTGGCGGCGTTCCAGTTGCTGGCGCAACACCCGCACCATGACGCCGAGGATATCCTGCTCGACTTTTACCGAAAGTGGCACGAATACCCGCTGGTAATTGATAAGTGGTTTGCCGTACAAGCTGCCGCGCCACGTCCTCAAACCTTGCGTCAGGCAGAACATCTGCTGGTGCATCCCGCTTTCGACTGGCGGGTGCCCAACCGGGTGCGTGCGGTACTCGGTGCTTTTGCCGCTAATCCCACGGTTTTTCATGCAGCGGACGGTTCCGGTTATACCTTCTATGCCGAGCAAATCCGCCGTCTGGATGACCTTAACCCGCAGACGGCGGCGCGCCTGGCGACGCCCCTCAGCCGCTGGCAGCGCTATGATGCCCCCCGTCAGCAGGCGATGGGCGCAGCCTTGAAAATGCTGGCTAGCAAGCCCAGGCTTTCCCGCGATCTGGCAGAAGTCATACAGCGTTCCCATCCCGGTAAAGATTGAATATATTCACCATAACTCCCAAGGAGACTGAAAATATGGCTATAGATCGTCAACGCGCCCTCGCCAGAGCGCTCACCCTGAAACAGGAAAAAGGCTTGGATGCCGCGACTATTGCGGTTGCGGAGCAGTTCAGTGGCAAGGCGAATCTTACGCTCGGCGAGGCGGTCAGCGCTCTGGGTAATAATCAGATCGCCGAGGTGGCTGGTTTCTTGAGTGAGAGCATGAACTGTCAGCAACTGGAGCAGGTGTGCGACGCGGGCTCCTATGATCGTGAACAAGCGCGCGAGTGGGCAGTGACCGAGCCACAATATTGCCTGGCCCACGAAATTGCCTTGATTAGTCATATGACCGAACGCAAGCGCGATGGGCTGGATTAAATACTGAGGGAGTTAGCCCCACGGCCGTGGGGTGTTCTCCAGCCGCTCCCAATACTTGGAGAATTTTTTGCGTTGTCGGCTCTCGCGGGCATGGAGATAGCCCATCAGCATCCCCGCACTAAAGGCGAGTCCGTGCTTGCGGCTGGTAGCCAGCCCCGCCAGATGCTGTCCTGCCATGTCGGCGTCATGTACAGCACCAGAGATTTCCTGCAAGGCGGAAAGCATTTTGAGTAGTGTTTTGCTGTCTTTGCTGGGCCACATATCGCCAAGTACCAGAATCACATAGCGCCAGTTCTTGATGCGAATGCGCAAGGCGTGAAAGCTGGCGGCGGTCTTGGCCGCATCTCCCGCAGCCATTAATTGGCGATCCTGACGTCGCAAATGCATTTCCACGTAGTCCTGTAAGTCCTGATCACTGTGTAGCGCTGCGCGCAGCAGCAGTGCCCAAAGCTTCAGGATCGCGGCGGCGACCTGGCCGAGCTGTGCATGCGTGGTCTCGGCTTGGGCGCTTAGCCATCTGCGCAGGGGGGGTATCTCGGTGCCTGTTTCGGTGGCCAGTGCCTCCCAATAAGTGGCGAGCACTTCATGGTCACGCCGTATATTTTGCTGATGAAACCAGTCCGCCAGTTCCTGACGGGCACCGCCGAGACGCTTGTCAGGATCCAGGGGTCGGCAGAAACGCAGCAGGGCGCGCAGGCTGCGGACGGTTTTGCGCAACTGATGAAAGGTTTCCGGACTGCCGCCGACCCAATGCTGTCTGGCGGCGGTGAGTGCCTGCTGAATTTGCTGGATCAGCAGGCGGCTGAGTGCCTTCCCGGCGTTTTCGTGGTGGCGTAGCGGTGGCGTTTTGTCCCGCATCGCACTGGCATCGGCCGGTATCAGTCCGGCGAGACGCAAGCCCCGGAACATCTTGCTCTCCCCATCGGGCAGCAGTGGCAGATCACGGCACAGCTCCGCGCCCATCTCCAATACCGAGGCAGCCTCTCCTGTTACCAGCTCCAACTCTACTTCGAGAATCGGTTCGCGCAAGCCGTTGGCAACGATTTCTCCACGATCCAGTGCGACCAGTATCTGGCTGCCATCCGCGCGATCCACCCGACTTTCCAGCCGTTCAAAACGGGTTTCGAGAACGACTTGCATGGCCGAATCCAAAAAGGGTGCCAGTAACGCTGTAGCATCCGTGTCAGTAAATACCCGAAGCTCCGCTCTGGCGGAGGAAACGGTGACGTTCCATTCGGGACGCTGATGCAATCCGCCAGCGGATTGGCCTTCGGCCTTGAGAGTGGCTACCCACTCTTTCCCTTCCCGACGCACGCGGTAGGCTAGCCTGGCGCGCTGCAAGACACCATCACGGCTATCATAGTAGAGAGCGTGAAGCTGCAAGGGGGGTGCTGTGCCCAGCGCCAGCAGGGGATGTTGGCAAATCTTTTCCCAGGCGGCAGGGGAAGGATCGAGTATCTGTAGTTTAAGCTCTTGTTCCATGTCCCCTCTCCGTTACAAAACGCAGGATCCGCGCCCATTGCGGTAACTCCGCACGAGTTTCTGCAGCCCGCAAATCCGCTATGCCCGCGCCCAGTTGCGCCGCCCGCACATAAAGCTCGCTATCGCGCAGGGTGGCCACCACCGGCAACTGCAAATCTGCCAGAAACGTTTGCAGATGCTGTCCACCCTTGGTACGTGCATTCACGCGGTTGGCAATAACGCCCATGCGCACTTTACCCTTACGAAAACGTTTAATCTCATCCAGTTTCTCCAGGAAAAGACGGCTGGCGTCCATATCGAAAGAAGAGGGACCGATGGGTACCAGCAGCGCCTCCACCTTGTCCAGCATGTCTTCCAGGCGCCCTTTTTTCAGACCAGCAGGGGCATCAAAGACGATGAAATCACTCGGCGGATAATCGCGGAAATCCCGGTCAGCATCGGCAATGACGGACAGCTTTGGTAAGTGCTCCGACCGCCGCTCGGCCCAGGTGCTGGACGAGTGCTGCGGATCCAGGTCAGCGAGAAGTACCGAGCCGCGCAGTGCCAGCAAACTGGCGAGGTTGGTGGCGACCGTCGTTTTTCCGGCACCCCCCTTACTGTTGAGCACCAGAACCCGGATCACGACGAAATCCTGTCACACATGGTGACTAGTCCTCTCATAGTGTTCCAGCAAGCGGTCCTGAGCCGATTTACAGGTGGCATCCGGGGTCTTACGCAAAAAATCATAGACACCATCGGCACGCATGGCCCAAGCGTTACAATCATCCTCCAAGTATAGCTGAAGGGTTTCCCTGAGTACGCGTGCGCGCAAGTCGGGGTCGAGAATGGGTACCGCCACTTCCAGGCGGCGAAAGAGATTGCGTCCCATCCAGTCGGCACTGGATATCCAAAGCTTGGAATGTCCGTCATTCCCGAAGTAATAGACGCGGCTGTGTTCGAGAAAACGACCGACAATGGAACGTACCCGGATATGCTCAGAGACGCCCGGTATGCCGGGACGTAAGGCACAGGCGCCGCGTACCACCAGGTCGATTTCTACTCCAGCTTGGGAGGCCCGGTATAGGGCGCGAATCAGGTCTGGCTCGACCAGCGCATTCACCCGCGCGATGATGCGGCCTTTCACGCCGTGCCGGGTCTCCGTCTCAATGGCATCACGTATCCCGCTGAACATCGTAAAGGGACTTTGCAGCAGGCAACGGAGTTGCGGCGCCTTGCCCATACCGGTGATGTGCATGAACAGGTCATTCATGTCCGCCGTGATATCAGGATTTGCGGTGAGCAGGCTAAGATCGGTATAAATCCGCGCATTGCGGGGATGATAATTGCCGGTACCCAGATGCCCGTAGAGGCGGATACCATCCTCTTCACGGCGCAAGACCAGGATCATCTTGGCATGCACCTTGTGGTTGACCACGCCGTATACAACCTGCACACCCACCTCTTCCAGGCGCTCCGCCATCCGGATATTATTGGCTTCGTCAAAGCGGGCCTTGAGCTCGACCACGGCAGTGACCTGTTTGCCCGCCATCGCCGCTTCTATCAGTGCATCAATGATAGGAGAGTCCGGGGTGGTGCGGTACAACGTCTGCTTGATACCGATGACCTGCGGATCATTGGCCGCCTGGCGGAGAAAATCCAGCACCGGATTGAAGCTCTGGTATGGGTGATGGAGGAGAATGGGTGCCTCGTGGAGTTGCGCAAATATGTTTTCCGGGCGCATACAGACTGAGGGCATGCCGGGTACAAAGGGCGGGAAGAGCAGGTCGGGGCGAGGAACCATGTCGATGATGGCTGCCAGCCGTGACAGATTCACGGGCCCCAGCAGCGAATAAAGATTATCCTCACCAAGATCAAAATGCTTCAAGAGATAGTCGACCACCTCGCGCGGACAGTTATTGGCGACTTCCAGCCGTACTGCCTCGCCAAAAGGGCGCATCGGCAATTCATCAGCGAGCGCATCGAGGAGATTATCCACCTCCTCCTCATCCACGAAGAGTTCGCTGTTGCGGGTTACCCGGAACTGATAAAAGCCCTGAATGGCCAGGCCCGGAAAGAGGGTTTGCACATGCTCGTGAATGATAGAAGAGAGAAACACGAAATCATGCGGGCCGGCCAGATGCGCTGGAATCTGGATGATACGCGATAGTATCCGCGGCGCCTGCACAATGGCGATGGGGCTGTGCCGCCCATAGGCGTCCTGACCCTCCAGGACGATGGCGAAATTCAGCCCCTTATTCTGTACCTTGGGAAAGGGATGGGCTGGGTCAAGGCTCAGGGGCGTGAGCAGAGGCAGGACTTCACTCTGAAAATAACTGCTGATCCAGCGTCTTTGCGCTGCCCGCCACTCGCGTCGGCGCAACAGACGGACATTCTCTTTGGCCAGGGCGGGTAGCAGTCGTTGGTTCAGGCAGCGATACTGTGCAGAGATAATTTCGTGGGCCATTCTGGCCACTGCTTCAATTTCGAGATTAGGTCCGAGCATATCCGGCCCCGAGGGGCCAGCGCCGAATTTGCGCCGCTGCAGAAGCCCTGCCATGCGGACTTCAAAAAATTCGTCCAGATTGTTGGAAACAATGGTCAGATAACGTAAACGCTCCAGCAGTGGCACGTGTGGATCATCTGCCAGTGCGAGTACCCGCCGGTTAAATTCGAGGATGCTGAGATCGCGGTTGAAATAGAGATCGGGATTGTCCAGAGGGGGCGCCGCATCAGATTTTTGCTGGGCAGGTGTCTCAGTCACGTGCTTATCCCCATGCGTTGCTCTGCCGCAATCAGGGTGTTCTGCAAGAGTGTGACTACCGTCATGGGTCCGACCCCACCGGGGACCGGAGTGATCCACGCCGCACGTTGCTCCGCACCAGCAAAGTCCACATCGCCGGTGAGACGCCCATCCGGAAGACGGTTAATTCCTACATCAATGACCACTGCTCCCTCACGAATCCACTCGCCGGGTATCAGTCCCGGTTTACCTGCCGCCGCGACGAGCAGTTCGGCGCGTCCCACATGGGCTGCGAGATCGCGGGTGAAGCGGTGGCAGACGGTCACCGTCGCCCCGGCCAGGAGGAGTTCCAGCGCCATGGGCCGCCCGACAATATTGGATGCGCCGACAATCACCGCTTCTTTCCCCCTGACCTTTATGCCGGTTTCCTGAAGCAAGGTCATGATACCGGCGGGCGTACAGGAGCGCAGCAGTGGCGCGCGCAGCGCAAGGCGGCCTACATTATAGGGGTGAAAACCATCGACATCCTTTTCGACGGCAATGGCCTCAATGATTTCTTCAGGATCAAAGTGCGACGGAAGGGGCAACTGTACCAGGATGCCATCCACGGCATTATTAGCGTTTAGTTCGGTAATATGAGACAGAAGTTGTTGTGGCGTGCTGTCTGCAGGAAGATTGGCAGAAAAAGAGCGGATGCCCACTGAAGCACAGGTATCCCGCTTTTTCTGCACATAGACCTGAGACGCAGGATCGGCCCCGACCAGTACTACCGCAAGACCAGGGGAGCGTCCATAACGCTGGAGAAAAGCCTGACTGCGATGGGTGACATCCGCCTGTATTTTTTTAGCTATGGCTTTGCCATCAATGCGTTGTGCAGTCACCAGGACCTCTTTGCTAAGGTCTCAATGCTCGGGAAGAATTCATGACCCATGAAAAATTTACCTGTGTGCGAACAGCGAGCAGGCCAACCCAGCAGAGGGCGGCAAATCGGATGTTTCTCAAAAAAGACCAGCGAGAATGTTCACTGATATTCTTCTGGCCACCTTCCGTCTTGTCAAGCTAAAAAAGCCGGGACCCCGATAAGCGTCCCGGCCATATCCGTCGAGCAGAGCAGTAGTCTCCCGTCAGGCTTCCTGGGCGTTCCGGGACTCGCGTAAATCCTTGGCGAGCACCATATACATGGCCGGCACCACGAAGAGCGAAAAGAAGGCGCCAATACCCAAGCCTGTAAAGATCACCAGGCCCATCTGGAAGCGACTGACCGCGCCGGGTCCGCCCGCTACCAGCAAGGGCAGAACCCCCAGTACCATTGCCCCCGTAGTCATGAGGATGGGACGCAAACGAATGCTGGAGGCTTTCTGCACTGCTTCACGCTTGTTGAGTCCTTCTTTCTTCTGGATCTCGTTGGCGAACTGCACGATAAGAATACCCTGCTTGGCGATCAGGCCAATCAGCGTGATCAACCCCACTTCCGTATAGATATTGATAGAAGCCAGACCCAAGCTGATGAAAATTAACGCCCCACTAATGGACATGGGTACGGTAATCAGCACGATCAGCGGATCGCGGAAACTCTCAAATTGTGCCGCCAGTAGCAAGTAGATCAGGATGATGGCCAATGCAAAGGTGGTCAGCAGCCCACCCGTCTCTTGTATGTATTGACGGGATTGGCTCGCATAGTTCAGAGAAAAATCCTTGGGCATGACCTTTTCTGCCGCAGTCTTAAAGAAGCTCAAAGACTCGCCCATGGTAACGCCCGGTTTGGGCACTGCCTCGATGGTTGCCGAGTTGAGCTGCTGGAACTGCGGCAAGAATTGCGGCTCCACCTTGGTCTCTATAGAAACCACTGTAGATAAGGGCACCATCTGACCGCTGCCGGTCGCGATGTAATATTGCTTCAAGGCTGCCGGATCGAGGCGGAAGTGGTCCGGTACCTGGGGAATGACCTTATAGCTGCGGCCTTCCATATCGAAGCGATTGACGTAGTTGCCGCCTAAGAGGGGCTGCAAGTCCTGGGCGATCTCCGCCATGGTCAGGCCAAGGTTGGCGGCCATATTACGATTGATCTTCAACACGACCTCAGGATTATCAATACGCAAATCCTTGGTCACATAGAAAAACAATCCACTTTTATAGGCCGCTGCGATCACCTGGTCAGCCACCTGATCGATTTTGCCATAGCTGCCCGGGCTTTGCAGCACAAATTGTACCGGCAGACCGCCCGCCGAACCGGGGAGGGACGGCCGTAAAAATGAGGCTACCTGGAGTCCTGGGACGCTTTGCAGGGCCTGCTGGATTTGCGGTTGCAACTGCATCGCCGTCGTGGAACGCTTATTCCAGTTTGTCAGGCGCATGCCGGCGAACAGGCTGTTGGAGCCGCCGCCGCTACCTACCGAAATACCTGTGACCATGAAGGTTGCCTTTTTCTCGGGATATTTATCCAACACCTTCAGAATCTGTTTTCCATAATGGGCCAGTTGATCCGGTGTAATGGTCGGGCTGCCCGTGCCCGCATTAAAAATAATGCCCTGATCTTCCGCTGGCGCTAATTCTGATTTCGAGGTGCTAAACAGAAAGTAGATACTCCCAAACACTACCGCGGCAAAGAGCATGGTGACTGGCACATAATTCAGTGTGCCACCCAAGATATGGTCGTAGAAATTACGCAGAGCAGTGAAGCGCTGCTCGATAAAGTGATCAAAGCCATGTTCCCTTGTCGGGCGCAATATCTTGCTGGAGAGCATCGGTGATAACGTCAATGCTACGATCATGGATATTAAAACCGCAGCCACCAGCGTAAACGCGAATTCACCAAACAGACTCCCCGTCAGCCCCCCCATAAATCCGATGGGGGCGAATACGGCGACGAGCGTGGTGGACATGACGATGATCGGCCCTCCCAGCTCCCGCCCAGTCATTAAAGCCGCTTCAAAAGGCGTTTTTCCTTCATCCATATGCCGGAGCACATTTTCAACAACGATAATGGCATCGTCTACTACCAGCCCGATGGCCAAAACCACTGCCAACAGGGTCAGCAGGTTGATGGTGAAGCCCATAGACCAGGTGATCAGACCTGCGCCCACGATGGACAGCGGGATGGCGATCGCGGGTATGAGCACCGCACGGAATGAACCCATGAAGAGGAAAATTACCAGCACCACCACTGCAAGGGTAATTCCAATGGTTAGGACGACTTCGTCGATAGAGGCCTTGATGAAGGTGCTGGCGTCATAAGGAATCGCCATGTTCATGCCGGGCGGCAGGCTTTTTGACAACTGGGCCAGCGATGTTTTTACCCCAGAAGCTACATCCAGAGAGTTGGCCGAAGGCGACTCCTGAATACCGATGAATGCTGCCGGTTTACCATCAAAAAAGGCCTGAGAGGTGTAATCCTGTGCACCGAGTTCTACTGTGGCCACATCTTTGAGCCGGATGAGGGTGTTACCAGACTGACGCAGAACCAGATTGCGGAATTCATCCACATTATGCAGATTAGTGGTCGCGACAATGGTGTTTTGTACCGTCTTCCCCCGCGTTTGTCCGACTGCGGAGATAAAATCGTTCGCGATTAACGCTTGTGAAACCTGCGCGGCGGTAATGCCCAATGCCGCCATCTTCTGTGGATTCAACCACACCCGCATCGCATAGGTATTCCCGTTGCCAGCGCCCGGCGGCAGTATCTGTGCCTGGCCTACGCCATGTACCGAGGCCAGTCGCGGCTGTGCTACACGCAGCAGGAAGTCGGTAATTTGCTGCTGACTGAGTTCTTTGCTGTAGAAGGCGACATACATCAGGTCCGTCGTGTCACCGACCGTTACGTTGATAACCGGTAATTGACTACCCGTCGGCAACTGATCCGTCACCTGTTGCACTTTCGATTGAATGTTGGCGACCGCCGCACTGGGGCTGTAATTCAGCTTCATGTACACGGTAATGGTCGAACTACCCTCCGAACTGTTGGAGGTCATGTAGTTTATATCCGGTGCGCTGGCAATCACTTTTTCCAAGCGCGAGGTGATGAAGCCTTGTACGATATTCGGGCTGGCTCCGGGATACGCGGTGGTTACGGTGACGACCGTGTTAACGAGAGCCGGATACTCGCGGACAGTCATTATCGAATAGGCATGCAAACCCAGCAGAAAAATGATGAGGCTAAGGGCGGTGGCCAGTACCGGGCGGCGAACAAAAATATCGGTAAAAGTCATGTTCTGCGCCTCACGCTTCTTTCGCGTCGCTGATCTTGACGAGACTACCGTCCACCAGTTTTACCTGCCCGGCAGTGATGACCATATCGCCCGCTTTAAGGCCAGAGACGATACTCACTTGTCCGTTGCGCTCCTTGCCAGGCTTGATGATTTGTTGACGGGCGACTTCCACGGTCTTGCCATCCTGAGTATTCTTTTCGATCACATACACATAATCACCGAAGGTGTTATATGAAAGAGCGGAGACGGGCACCGTCAACACCTTTTCCTCGACATCGCGGACTACCGTGAGTTCGCCAAAAAGTCCGGGGCGCAATACACTTTTCGGATTGGCAATGGTGGCCTGCACATCAATTTGTCGCGTCGTACTATTCACCGAAGCCCCCAACGCGGTGACTTTCCCGCCAAAAATCTGACCGGGGAGCGCATCAGTCTCCATTTGCACCGGTGTATCCACATGAATGTCCTGTAGCTCACTTTGCGGCAGGGTGAAATTCGCATGCAGCGGATCCCAGGATTGCAGGTCGACAATCTTGGTACCGGGTGTGAGATATTGCCCGATATTCACCTGGCGGATGCCCAGATAACCGCTGAAGGGCGCGCGGATGGCCAACTTATTCAGGGTCGCATGAATGTCTTTAAGCGTAGCCACACTACTTTGATACGTGGCCACAGCGGAATCCAGCTGCGATTGGCTGGCGGCTTTGGTGGTAATCAGTTCGCGGGTCCGGTGTAGATTGATCTGTGCCAGACGAAGTTGTGCTTCATCGCTCGCCAGCTGAGCAAGCTGGTTGCTGTCGTCAATCTGCACCAGGACGGTGCCTGCCCGGACATATTGACCAGAATGAAAATGAATGGCGGTCACATTACCGGCTATCTGCGGGGTGATATCCACCCCTTGCACAGCCGCCAGAGAAGCTACGGCCTGCAGGCGGGGATGCCAAAGTTCTATCTTGGCCGCTGTGGCGCTGACGGTCACGACGGGTTTTGGCAGGTGCGCCATAGCCTCGGAAATCTTCTTGTTGACGAAGGCCTTGAAGCCAAAAATACCACCAAAAACAACGATCAGGAGGATGATTACAACAATAAACGCTTTTTTCATGACCAGTCTCCACGGCGGATGGCTGTGCTGAATGTATAATGGCTCATGGGTTAGCCGGCGTTACCGGCAATGTGCCGGCATCTGAATGGGAGTTTTGTGGGGCGCTGGTAGTGGGTGCCTGAGGTCCCGTTTTGTTCCACCAGCCACCACCCAGAGCGACGAGCAGAGCCGCAGTATCCTGATAGCGCTGCGACTCAGCCCTGATTTCAGCAATCCGGGCGTTGTCATACTGTACTTCGGAGGTCAGCAGGGTGAGATAATCAGAGGCTCCCGCCCGGTAACTCGCCTGGGCCAGTTGCAATGCCTGCGCGGCTGCCTGGAGCGCTTCTCGCTGCGCCGCAAGAGTCTGTGCATCATGCTCCACCGCGCGCAGGGCATTCGCTACCTGATCAAAGGCGCTGAGCACTGTGCTTCTGTAAGCGGCATACACTACGTCATAAGCGGCGTGCGCTTCGGCCTTCTGTGCCTCCAGCTTGCCGCCTTCAAAGATCGGTTGCGACATGGCGCCCACCAGACTCCAAATGCTGCTGGCAGGGTTAAAAAACAGCCCCGGGTGACTCGCTGTGGCACCGAATGCGGCGCTGAGTTGGACGGTAGGATAAAACTGCGCCCGTGCCTCACCGATGACCGCATTCGCCGCCCGCATCTGCGCGAGAGCAGCGCGAATATCCGGACGCTGCTTCAATAATTGCGAGGGGAGGCTTACCGGCAATTTCTCCGGGAGTTGCAACGCTTCGAGGGTAAAGAGTTGGCGTCTGGCGTTCGCAGGAAAGTCTCCCACCAGAATGGCGAGTTCATGACGATAGACGGCGAGTTGCTGCTCCAGCGCTGGAAGTGTCGCCATTTCGGTGGCCAGTTGACTGCGCTGATTGACCACATTGACATAGCCGATAGCCCCTGCCTGGTACTGGTTCTCCGTAAGCTCCAGAAGCTTCTTCTCCTGAGCAACGATGGCCATGGTGGCACGGACCTGACCTTCCGTCGCCGCCTCACTGATAGCGGTGGTGACGATATTGCCGGTCAGGGTCAGTCGTGCGGCTTCCAACTCCCACTGTTGATACTTCACCAAGGCTTCACTGTTGCGGTAGACCAGACGATTAACACCGAATATATCCGGGTAGTAGGAAACGCCGACACTGCCAGTGATCAGGGAATAGTGAAAGCCGCCGCTTCCACCAAAGGCGGCTGAACTGGACTTGCTACGATTGGCCTGGAGATTGCCCGTTATCTGCGGGTAGAAAATACTGGAGTTCACGCGCGCGGTGGCCTGAGCCTGTTTCAACTGTGCCTGAGCCTGAGCGATGGTCGGACTGTTTTTCAGGCCCGCGGCGATTAACTTGTCGAGCACTTTTGAGTGAAAGAGTTTCCACCACTCCTCATGCAGTTCTTTGCCGTACTCAATCTCCTGAGCGTGGCCAGCAGGACCACCGGGCGCCACCGTTTGTTTGATGCTCGCACCAGCCGTATAGGGTGTTTTGTCCGGCGGCGCCTGGGGAACACGCAGCGGCGGCTCAAAGCTACAGGCCGCCAGGCTCCCCGCCAGCACGGTCGCCAGCGCCGCAGCAATGGGTCTTGGCAATGGTTTTTGCACAACAACACCTCTCACGAGCCTATACCGACCGGTCAGTATAATGGCGATAATATTGCCTGCTGTCAAACCTTGTCGGCATTTTTCTCATGCAACTGCAGGGAACCAGCGGCAGGGTAACGCGGTCAAAGTTGCCTGCTGAACACGGTGTGTGAAGCCTCTTGATTTAGACAGAGGTTTCACCGCATATTCAAAGCACAACATTTTAGTTGGAGGAGCGTATGCAGTTAAAAATTTTTGGAACCATCGCCATTGCCTTGATGTTGGCTGCACCGGCAGCGTGGGCTGAGCCCAGTGTAGCGCAAGTCACGCAGGCTGTGCAGGCTGGTCGCCTGGATCAGGCGCAAAGCATGATGCAGGAAGTATTGGTTGCTCATCCGCAATCTGCAGAAGCGCAGTATCTGGAAGCGCGTATTTTGGCGCGGCAGGGTAACTGGGCCGGGGCGGCAGCGGCCTTGCAGAAATCCGAGCAACTTGCACCCGGCATGCCCTTTGTGAAACCGCAGGTGCTGACCTCTTTTAAGAAGTCATTGCAGAGTCATGTGAATAAACCGGTCGGTAAAGTCAGCAAAGAAAGTCACTGGGGTACAGTGCTGGCGTTTTTCCTGGGTCTTGTTGCGCTCATTGCGCTAATATCCATGTTTTTGCGCCGCCGCCGGCAGGTGGGCATGATGTACCGCGGGCAGCCTTCCGGGCCTTTCGGGGGCATGAACGGTTATGGTCCCAATGGTCCCATGAATCCCGGCGGAGCCATGGGCGGCATGCCGCAGCAGGGGGGTGGGCTGGGGTCCAGTCTGGCCTCCGGTATTGCCACTGGTGTTGGTGTGGGCGCCGGACTGGCAGCCGGGCAAGCACTGGCCGGAAGTTTGTTTGGACACGGCAATGAATCGGGTAATGCCGCCAGTGATAGCAGCAACAATGATCTGGGTTTGACGGACGGCTCCTGGGGCAACGACCAGTTGGCGTCCAATGACGACTTCGGACTGGATGACGGCGGAGATAGCTGGGGCTAAGCCAGTTGCTTTGCGCAATCGGAGGGGCATCACTGCGATGCCCCTTTTTAACATCCTTTCATGGGGTTATGGTAGCGGGTAGCCGAGTTTGCGCAATGCCCGGCAGAGAGCGATCAGCGGCAATCCCATCAGTGCGTGGGGGTCTTCTCCTTCCATGCGCTCCACCAGACTGATGCCTAGTCCCTCGGAGCGGAAACTTCCGGCGCAATCCAGTGGCTGGTCTCGCTCCACATAGCGCTCAATCTCCATCCTTGTCAGTGGGCGTAGGACGATCCGATAGGGTACCAGGAGTATTTCTGTGCCGGATGCGGCGACAATGGCAATGCCGTTGAGAAATTCGACGGTCTGACCTTGCATCCACTCCAGTTGTTCCACGGCCCGTTCGGCATTCCCCGGTTTGCCGAGAATGCGGGTACCGCAGACCGCCATCTGGTCGGCGCCGATGACCGCTGCCTGAGGATTGCGGCGCGCCACGGCTTGCGCCTTGGCCTCTGCGAGCCGACAGACGAGAGCCTCTGGCGCCTCGCCCGGTAAAGGGGTTTCATCGACCGCCGAAGCCTCCACGCGGAACGAGAGTTGCAGGCGTTGCAATAATTCCTGGCGGTAAGGACTGGTGGACGCGAGAATTAATTCTGGCAGAGACACGCACTTTCCTCCTTACCCGGTGTTGCGTTGTCCGGCAGAAATAGCATTGATGGTGCGCAACAGGGGGTCCAGCCATATCTCGCGAAACTCAGGCGGTGCATCATCGTTGCGATAACGACGCAGCAAGGCGAGCTGAATATGGTTGAGTGGCTCCATGTACACATTGCGCCGTTGCAGGGAAAATGCCAGGGTCGGATTGTCGGCGAGCAGTTGCTCTAATCCGGTCATGACGAGCATCTCGGCCAGGCTGCGCTCAAATTCGGCGCGAATTTTCTGATATATTCCGGCGGCGAGCTCCTGATCTTTGGGTAAACCGGCATATTCGCCGGCGATAGCCATATCCGTTTTGGCCATGGCCATGGCGATGTTGCCCATGAGCGCCCGAAAGAATGGCCACTGTCGGTACATGTCCCGTAAAGCCTGCAAGCGCTCCGGCTTGTCCCCACGCCACTGGGCGAGCGCCGAACCCAGCCCGTACCAGGCCGGCAGAACATGCCGCGATTGGGCCCAGGCAAAAATCCATGGGATAGCGCGGATAGAAGACATGGAACGGTCCCCGCGCTGGCGATGGGAGGGCCGCGATCCGATATTCATGTGGGCAATTTCGTTAAGCGGGGTGGCCTCGTAGAAATAATCCATGAAGCCCGGCGTGTTTTCGGTCAGGTCGCGGTAAACCGCCTCTCCGGTGCGGGTCAGTTCTGCCATAATCCGCAGGTGGTCCGGTTTATCACTAGATACGGACCGGACCAGACCCATGCTCGCCTTGATGAGGCCTGCCGTGCCCACGGTCAGTTCATAAACGGCCGTCTCCAGATTGGCATATTTAAAGGAAAGCACCTCGCCCTGCTCGGTAATCTTGATTTGACCGCGTACCGTATCCGGCGGCTGAGCCAGAATGGCTTCGTAGGTGGGGCCGCCACCGCGCCCCACGCTGCCGCCGCGGCCGTGGAAGACGCGCACCTGAATCCGTCGCTTGTCTGCCAGGGCAGCCAGCCGTATTTGCGCCTGATACAGGGACCAACTGGAAGCCAGGATGCCGCCATCCTTGCAGGAGTCCGAATATCCCAGCATGACCTCCTGAGTGTCGTCCTGACTGCGGAGGATTTCGGTATAAACCGGATTGTCCAGCAGGGTGGACATCACCGTGTCCATACGCTCGAGATCATGAATTGTCTCAAAAAGTGGGGTTATGGCAATCTCGCTGTAGAGCCCCTGTCGCGACCAACCCGCCAGGCCGAATTCTTTGGCGAGTACCAGCACCTCCATGATGTGGCTCGCTTCGTGGGTCATGGAGATCACGTAGTTGCCAAAACCAGAGGCACTGACTTCACGCCGTAATTGCGCGATACAGCGGAACATGGCGCAGGTTTCCGCAGCCATCGGGGACAGATCAGGTTGCTGTTCCACTCGTGGGCCGGGACGACGCAATGCATCGGACAGAGCCAGCAGGCGCGCTTCTTCGGGGAGTTCCAGGTAGTTGGCAAAGCCGGGTATCCCGGCGAAAAGCTCGGCGATGGTACGGGAATGCACGGCGGATTCTTGACGAATATCCAAATTGGCCAAGTGGAAGCCAAAGGTTTGGACCAGCCAGATGATCTCCTGAACCTCGTTGTCGGCGATATACTCATCGTTGTGACCACGCAGCGAGTCGCGCACCAGCAAGAGATCATCGAGGAAGTCCTCCGCGGCGGCATAGGCAGGGCCGGCGGACTCATTCATGACCTGGCCGTTTTCTAATTGGCGCAGACGCAAGTCGAGGCGGGTCATCATGTAACGCAGTTTACGGCGATAGGGTTCACTGGGAAAACGCTGGTCTACCCACTCAGCAAGTTCCGGGAAATCGTCTGCATCTCGCTCCAGTGAGGCGAGTAAAACGGGAGAGATGGCGCAGAAGCGGCTGGAGTGCCCAAGCAACTGGTAGAGGTCGCTCAGACGCTGCTGGTATTCTCTCAATACTTCAATGCTCTGGGTACGCAAGGCCCAACCGGTAATGGCCGCGGTGACATTAGGGTTGCCGTCCCGGTCTCCCCCGATCCAGGAACCAAAGCGGATGAAGGCAGGGATATCGATATCATCATTCGCAAAAACTCGGCGTGCGGCCCGGCGTGCTGCCCGATAGGTGCGCGGTACCGCCTCAAAAAGGCTATCCCGGAAGTAAAACAGACCGTTTTCAACTTCGTCCTGTACTTGCGGTTTGTTGGCGCGCACCTCTTCGGTTTCCCAGAGAATCTGGATTTGCGCCCGCAGGTTGTCAATCACTTCCTGTTCTTCCTCGTCATTGAGGGTGGGGTCGTCGAGCATTTTACTGGTCACAAAAATGCGGCGTAGGCCATGGAGGACGGTCCGTCGCTTGGACTCCGTGGGGTGTGCTGTGAATACCGGCAAGTAGCGGATCTGATCCAGGAGGAATTGTATCTGTCCAGGGTTAATACCCTGTCTTTGCAATTCGCGGAAGGTTTCCTCGAAGGAGCCAGTCCACAACGCGTCTCTTTTTTGGAGCAGGCGGCGGCGGTGTAGGTGCTGGAACTCTTCTTCGGCGATATTGACCAAACTAAAGTAAGTGTTAAACGCGCGGATGACCAGAACCAGATCGTCTTGGGGGAGGGCATCGATAAAGCGGGCGAGCCGCTCACGGAGACGAACATCCTCCCGCTTGTGTAGGCGAATGTATCCCTGGCGAAGCTGTTCTACCGCGTTGAATACACGGGATCCGGCTTGCTCGCGCAGGACTTCGCCCAGCAGGTTGCCGAGCAGTTTAACGCGGGCACGGAGCGCCTTGTCGTTGATGGTCGTCTTTTCCACGGTTCCGTCTCCTTGTTCATGTTCAGGGGCGACGACCACCGGGTCGTCCGCTGAAGCTGAGGGTCTCTGGGGGGCTGCCTGGGAAAAATCCCTGTCGCGGTCTTCCGCTTTAGGTTAATGGAGCGGAATGGCCCGGGATCACTTTTCACGGCTGGCTTTGCATCTAACGTAATGGGAAGCGTGCTACAGGTCAATTCATAACAAAGGTTGATGGCTGCCCAACCCCAAGCCGACGTAGCGTATCGAGGCTGCACAAGCATGGCATTCGGTTTGCTTTTGAGTTAGTCTAACTGCCGTGCAGTGCAAGGAGTCCCGCAGGCTTTTTCACTACCCTAAAAGCGCCATGAAGTTATAGTCTAAGGAGATAAAAAATGGCCGGACAACAAAAAGGACAGATCCTTCAGGATCCTTTTCTCAATCTGTTGCGTAAAGAGCACGTTCCTGTCGCCATCTATCTGGTGAATGGTATCAAGCTGCAAGGCTTTGTGGAGTCCTTTGACCAGTTCGTTGTATTGCTTCGCAATAATGTGAGTCAGATGATTTATAAGCACGCTATTTCTACGGTGGTTCCTGGTCGCGATGTGCGTTTGCCCTTGCCGGAAGCTGAAGGTGAGGGCAGTACTGAAGAAGAGGCCTGATTCTGGCGAATACCGCTGTTGCTGTGGCCGCGCCCCAGGAGAGGGTTCTCCTCGTCCATGTTGTATTACATGGTGAGGCGGATCCCGACGATGGGGCAGAGTTTTTTCATCTGGCCACGGATAGTGGTGCGGACGTATTAGAACTACTTTCCGTTCAGCGCAGTCGTCCTGATCCGGCGACTTTTCTGGGGCGTGGCAAGGTGGCGGAGCTTGCGGAGCGGGTCTCAGAATTGTCTGTGGATCTCGTTCTTTTCGACCGGATTTTGAGCCCGGTGCAGGAGCGCAATCTGGAGCGGACCCTCCAATGCCGGGTCATCGACCGGGTAGGTCTTATCCTCGATATTTTTGCGCGGCGAGCGCGCACCCATGAAGGCAAATTGCAGGTGGAGCTCGCGCAACTGACGCGTTTGCGGACACGTCTCATCCGTGGTTGGACTCATCTGGAACGCCAGCGCGGCGGCATCGGGTTGAGGGGGCCGGGTGAAACCCAGCTGGAAACAGACCGTCGCCTCATCGGCGAGCGTATTCTTTCTCTGCGCGGACGTCTGGTCAAGGTGGCAGCGCATCGGGCAACACAACGGCGGGCGCGGCAGCGGGCACCCCTGCCGACGGTTGCCCTGGTCGGTTATACCAACGCCGGTAAATCCTCCCTTTTCAACGCCCTCACGGAAAGTTCCAGTTACGCTGCGGATCGCCTTTTTGCGACACTCGATCCGGCCATACGGCGGTTGCAGGTAGCGGGGCACGAAGCCATTCTCCTGGCCGATACTGTCGGTTTTTTGCGTGATTTACCGACGGATTTGATTGCCGCTTTTCGTGCGACTTTGGAAGAGGTGAACCAGGCGCAGCTACTCCTTCACATAGTAGACGGGAGCGCTCCCGATCGTGATGCCCAGATTGCCGCGGTGGACGCGGTTTTGAAAGAAATTGGTGCAGATGAAATCCCCCGCCTGCTGGTACTGAACAAGGTGGATCTGACAGGAGACGTACCGGGGAATGTGTATGAAGGCTCCGGCAGCCTGGCGGCGGTGCGCGTCAGCGCCTACTCGGGTGCGGGTATACCCGAGTTGCTTCAGGCGATGACGCAGCGTGTAGGGAGATCCATGCTGCGTGCTGAGTTAACATTGACACCTGAAGAGGGTGCCTTGCGTGCCCGATTACACCGCATGGCCAGTATTGTTGAGGAAAGTTTTGATGATCAAGGTATGGCACATCTGATTTTTGATATTGATGATCTCACCTGGCGGCGCTTGCGTGCGCAAATGCGCAATAGCGGTTGTCAGGCGATGGATGCGCCCCCTACAATACCGGCTGAAGGCTGAGGAAGGAGAGCGGTATGCCGTGGAGTGATCCGGGCGGAAACGGAAACAAAAACGATAACAACCCTTGGGGACGCCGTCCCAATGCGCAAAAGCCGGTTTTTGATATCCAGAAAATCACCCAGGAGTTAAAAAAACTGGGTGGTATTTTTGGCTCCGGCGGTGGTCGCAGCGGCGGGCCGAAGATGGATCGCAAGTGGTTGAACTTTATACCTTTTGTTGTGATTGCGGTGCTGATCCTGTTCTGGATTGCCTCTGGCATTTATGTCGTGGGGCCAGATGAAGAGGGTGTGGTGCTGCGTTTCGGCAAAGAGGTTGGCATCAGCCAGCCCGGTTTACACTATCGGCTCCCTTTCCCTTTTGAGCGTGTGTATCTGCCCAAAGTAGCGCAGAGTCGTCGTCTGGTTTTGGGCTATAGTGGTGCCGCTGATTCACTGAATCCCGGTATGATGCTGACTGCAGACGGGAACGTGGTGGACGTCCGTTTTGCCGTGCAGTATCGAATTACCAATGCCAGTCATTATCTGTTTGCCACCACGAACCCGGAGCAATTGATTTCCTATTGTGCGGAATCCGCTATGCGCGAGTTGGTGGGGCGCAGCAAAATTGACGATCTGCTCACGTCTGGTAAAGGTACCATTGAGCAGCAGGCGCAGCGGATCACCCAAAACCTGCTGAGTCGTTACCACGTGGGTGTTAGCGTTGATACGGTCCAACTGTTGGAGGTGAGTCCTCCAAAGGTGGTCCAGCCAGCGTTTACGGAGGTGACGGCTGCGCGTGAGGACATGGAACGGGCGCGCAATGAAGCGCAAGCCTATGCGAGCTCGGTGATTCCCAAAGCCAAGGGAGAAGCTGCCGCCATGGTGATGAATGCCGAGGGCTATAAACAGCAGGTGGTTGATCGCGCCAAGGGGGATAGCGCACGCTTCACTGACATCCTCCAGGCCTACCAGAAAAATCCGAAGGTGGTGAGTGAGCGCATGTACTTACGCACCATGCAGGATATTCTGAGCCATACCCAGAAAGTGATTATTGAGAGCAAGGGACAGCCCGTGATTTATCTCCACATGCCCGCCAGGATTCCCGCAGCGGTCACTAGTTTGACGAGTTCTGCGGCAGTCACGGCGCCCGCCATGTCCGTAGCTCCGCCGGTAGCACCGGCGACTAACCCGGCAGCTTTAGCCGTCCCGGTGTCGGGGGCGAACTCATGAAGAACTGGGCCTGGAGTTTGATTATCGCGGTATTGGCTTTGGTACTGCTGGCTTCAGCAAGCTTTTATTCTGTGCCTATGACCCGGACTGCTGTGGTATTACAATTTGGTAAAACGGTACGGGTGGTGGAAACTCCGGGGCTGCATATGAAATGGCCTCTCATGCAGAACGTGGCTTTCATTGATAACCGCTTGTCGAGCTATAGCACGCAGCCCGAACCGTTTTTGACCATCGATAAGAAACCCGTGCTCATCGACTTTTTTGCAGAATGGCAAGTGGTCAATCCACTGGTTTTTTACACCCGCTTGCATAACGATGCGACTGCACAGAGCCAGATCGGTGATATTGTGCGGTCATCTTTGCGGGGTGGGGTCGGTAAAATGACCCTGGAGTCGGTGATACAGGGTAACCGTAAGGAGATGATTGATCCGGTGCTTGTGGATGCCAATCAGCGCCTTCAATCTCTTGGTGTGCATCTGGTCGATGTGCGCATTCTGCAGGTGGGTTTGCCCCCGGAGGTGCTGCAGGCCGTCTACAAACGGATGGAGGCTGGGCGTACGCAGGAGGCTAATGACTATCGCTCACAAGGTGCCGCCGATGCCGCCAAAATCCGCGCTAGCGCGGATAAGGAACAGACCCAGATCATGGCGGATGCCTACCGGCAGCAAGAAGGGCTGAAAGGGCAGGGTGATGCCGAGGCGGCGTCTATCTACGGTGCAGCATATGGCAAAGATCCGGCGTTTTTCTCTTTTTATCGCAGTCTGGAAGCATACCGTCACAGTCTGGGTGACAAAGATGTTCTGGTACTCAGCCCGGGTTCGCCATTCTTCAAATATTTTCGCCATTCGCTGGAGCCGACAGGTAAATGACGCGTCCTGAAACTCACCCAGCCTGGTTGCTGCCCAGCGGTTTTGAGGATGTCCTCCCCGCACGTACAGACGCGCTGGAGCACTGTCGCCGTACCCTGCTCGACCTTTACGCACAATGGGGTTATCGCCAGGTCATTCCACCCCTGGTGGAGCATCTGGAGAGTTTGCTGACCGGAAGTGCCGCCGACCTCGATTTACAGACCTGGAAACTGTTGGATCAGGACAGTGGTCGGTTGGTGGGTCTGCGTTCGGATATGACGCCGCAGATGGCCCGTATAGACGCCCAGACTTCCTCTGCGAAGGAGGTTCGACGTCTAGCCTATGCCGGTACCGTGCTGCGCGCCCGGCCCGATTTGCTCGGTGGGAGCCGTGCCCCTTTTCAGATGGGTGCCGAGCTCTTCGGAGTGGACGGGCCGGAGGGGGATCTGGAGGTCCTTTCCCTGATGGTAGAGAGCCTCATCCACTGTGCAGTGCCGAATCTGTTGCTGGACATCGGTCATGTGGGTATTTCCCAGGCATTGGCGGACGCGGCGGGTCTGGAAGGTGCGCTACGTGCGGACCTGTTGCAGCATGTCGAGCGCAAGGCGTGGCCGGATATGCGGGCGTGGCTGCGGGAGCACCATTGCGGCACAGAGCTGAGCGCAGATTTTGATGCCCTGTCGCGTTTACAGGGTGAATTCGATATCTTGGAGCAGGCTCGCCAGCGCCTCGGACATCACCCGGCGGTTTGCATAGCCCTGGATGAACTGCGTTTCGTCTGGGGGGCATTGCGCGCGCGTTATTCTGATCTTGCGATTCAATGTGACCTCTCGGAGATTCACGGGCATCGGTATCATACCGGCTTGCTGTTTTCGCTGTTTGGTCCGCAGCGTGGTGAGGCGCTGGCCAGTGGTGGTCGCTACGATGATATTGGTGCCGCTTTTGGCCGACGGCGCGCGGCGACGGGCTTCAGTTTGGATCTCAAGCCGTTGCTGCGTGAATTCCCGGAGGCGGAGAGAGCGCGGCAGATTTGGGCTCCGGCTGGTACTGATGATCTTTTGTGGCAGTCGATACAGGAACATCGCCGGGCTGGTTATGCGGTTTTACAGGACTTGCTGTGTCAGGAGGTGCCTGGCCAGCAGACGTTGCAGGCACAGGGTTTTGATGCTGTCCTGATCAAAGAACAGACGGGCTGGAAGATGCGGCAGCTTGATTCGTGAATTTTTATTTTCCAGTGACCCATTTGCGGAGTCGTTCGTGGCTATGAATACAAACATTGTGATCATCGGTACCCAATGGGGCGATGAGGGTAAGGGTAAAATTGTCGACTGGCTGACCGAGCGCTGCCAGGCGGTGGTACGCTTTCAGGGCGGACACAATGCTGGCCATACCTTGGTGATTGGCGCGCGGAAAACTGTTCTGCATCTGATTCCCTCGGGTATTCTTCGTGCTGGCGTGTCCTGCTTTATTGGTAACGGTGTGGTGCTGGATCCGCTGGCCTTGTTTTCCGAGCTGGATGAGCTGCAGCCGGTGGTGCCCGATGCCCATGAGCGCTTGTTCATTTCCGACGCCTGCCCGCTGATTCTGCCCTACCACAAGAGTCTCGACCTGGCGCGGGAGCGGGCGATGGGTGCGGCAAAAATCGGCACTACCGGTCGGGGCATTGGGCCCGCTTATGAGGATAAGGTAGCGCGGCGCGCTTTGCGTGTTGCCGACTTGTTTCATCGCGAGCGTTTTGCCGCCAAGCTTGGCGAGGCGCTGGATTACCATAACTTTGTGCTCCAACACTATTTCAAGCAGGAACCGGAAAACTTCCATGCCATCCTGGAGCAGTATCTGGGGCTTGCGGGGCGTCTGGCACCTATGGTGGTAGATGTTTCCGTACGACTGGCGCGTTTGCAGGCGGAAGGGGCGCGGATTCTCTTCGAGGGCGCCCAGGGTACCCTGCTGGATGTGGATCATGGTACGTACCCCTTTGTGACTTCCTCTAATACGGTGGCAGGTGGCGCTTCCGCAGGAAGCGGGGTAGGGCCAGCGGATCTGGGCTATGTGCTGGGCATTACCAAGGCCTACACCACGCGTGTCGGGGCTGGACCATTCCCTACGGAGCTCTTTGATGAGACGGGAGTCTTCCTCGCTGAGCGTGGTGCGGAGGTGGGTGCAACCACCGGACGGGCGCGGCGTTGCGGTTGGTTTGATGCGGTGGCTTTGCGGGCCGCCTGCCGGGTTAATGGGGTGACGGGCCTGTGCATCACTAAGCTAGATGTACTGGATGGCCTCACGGAGATTCGCGTTGCTGTCGGCTACCGGGTAAATGGGGTGGTTCAGGAGGAACTGCCGGGTGGCGCCGAGGCGCTTGCCGCCTGTGAGCCAGTCTACGAAAGCTTCCCGGGATGGACTGAATCCACGGCAGGCGTGCGGCACTGGGACGACCTTCCCCAGGCGGCCCGTCGCTATTTGGAGGCCATTGCAGAGCGAGCCGGACGGCCCTTGGCGATTATCTCCACCGGGCCGGATCGGGATGACACTATTTTACGTACTGAGATCCTGTGATGCAGCAGGGCAATAAAAAAGGGCAGACCTATTGATCTGCCCTTTGGTACTCGCCAATCGGGTTGGCCAAGCCTCTGCGGGTTTCATCGCTAGCTATAGCGATGAGAAGCGCTACAATGCCAAGGTTGATTGCACAACCTAAGGAGAAGACCATGAGCGAAAAGGACAAGAATAAGATGATTACCCGTCGTGATGCGCTAAAAAACATTGCGGTTGTCGTCGGAGCGGTGGCTACCACGACGATGATGGGAGCTGGTGTGGCAGATGCCGGAACCATGACCAAGACATCGGTGCAATATCAGGATACACCTAGAGGAAAGGATCGTTGTTCAGTATGTGCAAACTTCATTGCTCCACATAGTTGTAAGGTGGTGGCAGGTAACATCAGCCCAAATGGTTGGTGTATGGCCTTTGTTCCTAAGTCAGCATGAGATATCACCCCACCTCCTCCACTAAGAGGGGTCTTTATAATAAGGCGGCGGATCGGTAGGCACGCCGCCTTATTTCTGCAGTTTATTCTTCAGGTCACCCAACCCCGCCTGAGCCTTGCCTATGTTTTTCTCTACGTTACCTTCAACCTCCTGTTTTTTTCTGCCACTAATCTTACCAAGAACTTCTTTTGACTTGCCTTTAACTTCTTTAATACGACCGTTTACCTGATCCTTGTTCATGGCTGTCTCCTGTATTGAACTCTGCATAACACTACCAGCCGCCGTAACAAAGTAACCAACTGCCATACTGCTGCTGACACTACAAAACCATTTTTAGGTCGGTTGATAAAGTCAGCTCAGCCCTTCGCTCATATGACTTGCGCGGCAGGCGGCACCCGCGAGGCCGAAGCCTTGCTTATAGCCATAATTTCCGCGTTGGTGCGCCCTGATTTATCTGGCTGGAAGATTGAAAATCCCAAAAACACTGAGCAGCCATAAAACCACAATAATGACCACGAGCACATTAAGTATAGACTTAATAGAAGACGCCATAGGTATATAGCTATTGACGAGCCAGAGAAGCACGCCAACCACTATCAAGACCAGCACTACGTGAATTAAAGATGTCATCATAGACCTCCATAACGCAACACATTGTGTGTCACTATTGAAGCGACATTATATTCTGCCGAGCAGAAGAAGAATCAATACTATTAACAGTATCAAACCAATAGCTCCACTTGGACCATACCCCCACCCTCTGCTGTGTGGCCAAGCCGGAAACACACCAAGAAGCAGCATAATCAATACGATCAATAGCACCGTACCCAACATGGTAGTTTCTCCTGGTGATTTATGCAGCGGTAATATTTACTGCCAGTGAAGCCTTCGTATTTCTGCCTTGGCAGGTAGAGCGCTTTGTTATCCATCAAGCCGACGCCCATCTCACGCCGGCACCTGCCCCTGCCCCCAATAAAGCTACACAACCTCTGAGCGACGCTACCAGCACTGCGCAACCCGAGGCGAGATATGCGTAGGTTTTACGACTGGATATTTGGCCCATATTCTTATCCTCCATTACTGGCGTTGGCTGCCCGAATCGCCTGATTGGCTGTTCGTTGTGCAGCATTCGCTGTTTGCTGTGTGGCGGTCGCCTGCAACGGCGCAGCGGCATCAGCGATAATCCGCTTCATGTCGGCGAGCAGCCTCTCCTTGGTCCAGGAACCGGCATCTTTAGGTTTAGGCATAAAATAGCTTCTTTCGATAAACAACTACATTATAAGATTATAGTATATTTTTCGTCGGCGATGGTCCGGCTGCATCGTGATTCCGGTGACCTTGACCTGAGGGTTCGATTTTTCACCTTGACTCTGTAGCGTACTTCATGGTTTACCATGTCTTATGAAGACCGGAAGGAAGCATCCCGTGGCCGTCAATCCATAGGTGAAGTTGGCCTGCGACAATGGCTCCCGCGACCACCACGCTGAGCTGAGCGATTGATAAAGGAGCATCTTCATGACGACGTATGCCTTTTCTACCACTATTACCGGATCTTTTCCGGCAGCCCTCGCAAAAGTCAGGGAGGCACTCAAAACGGAAGGCTTCGGCGTGCTGACCGAGATCGACGTGGCTGCAACCTTCAAGGCCAAACTCGGGATCGATTCTCGGCCCTACAATATCCTGGGGGCCTGCAACCCCCAGTTTGCCCACCAAGCGATTGAAGCCGACCCTGACATCGGGCTGCTCCTGCCTTGTAATATCATTGTCCGGGAGGAGGCCAACGGCCAGGTCACAGTGGGTTTCATGGACCCGGTCGCAGTGCTTGGTATGGTTGGCAACCCGCGGGTGACCGCGATCGGTGAAGCGGTGCGTGCCAAACTGGTTCGGGTGAAAGCAAGTCTCGAGATCACCTGACACCGATATGCAGAGAATCCGCCGCCGCTTTCCCCTGCTCGTTTTGCTGGCCATGTTTCTCCTCGGAACATGGGTGAGTAATGCGGCAGTGGCCATGCCACTCGGCGTTTCATGCGCTGATATGCCAGGCATGTCGATGGCAGACATGCCTGATTGCCGGGGTGGTCACGGCACGGATATGAGCACGCATTCCGGGGCGATGTCCGGTCAGTGCATGTCGATCTGTGCAGAAGCCCATGCGTCAGGGAGATCAAGAGCCCCTGGAACGACCTTCCCGGCCCCGGGAATGATGGGTTCAGTGACATTTTCCAGCCTGGCAAGATTTAGCCCGACACCAGCCCAGTTTTTTTTCTCCCACCCGCCCCATCATCCTCCACCCCTCCAGCATGTGCGGTTGGTCATTTAATTTCTCCTGAGCAAACTGGCACTCCTCTCTGAATGGGGAGATATGTCACCGATTTGCCGTGGAGATTTTTCATGTATACCAACATTCTTGGTCGTTTTACCCAACCGGCATGGGGCAGGATTCGCTTCTTGGCCGGGGTGCTATTGCTCCTGTCGGCGACACCTGCCAGTGCCGCCCCACTGAGCCTGCAGGATGCTGAGGCGATTGCCCTGAGGCAAAATCCTGGTCTCGGCGCCCTGACCCAAAAGATTGCGGAACTACGGCACAAAGCCGTGGCGGTGGCCCAACTACCCGATCCGCATCTTGATCTCGGCGCCGTGAACCTGCCCCTCAACAGCTTCTCCATGAACCAGCAACAGATGAGCATGCTGAGCGTGGGCCTGAGCCAGACTTTCCCCTCCTTCGGCAAACTGGGGCTGGAAGGACAGCAGGCGGGGGTCGAGGCCCAGGCTGCCGCCGACACCCTGCGCGGCCAGTCCGCCGAGCTGGTGTTGTTACTGCGCCGCGCCTGGCTGCAAGCCCTCTATGCCGAAGATGCCGTGGCAACGGTCCGGCATCAGGAACAGTTACAGGCCGAGAGCATGCAAGCGGCGCTGGCGCTCTACCGGTCTGCTCAGGGGGCACAGGCCGATGTGCTCCGCGCCCAACTGGCGCGTGACAGCCTGGCCAATGATATCAGCAAATTGCAGGCGGAGCGGGCAAGCGATCTGGCGCAAATCGCGCAGATCCTGAATCTGCCGGAACCGCCGTCCATAGAGCATCAATGGCCGAACCTGCCACCCCCACCCACCCTTGCCGAAGCGGAAGCCCGCCTATCCGGCCAACCCCTCCTGCGCGCCGCCCAGGCGCAAACCCGCGCGGCGCAAATGGGCGTGCAGGTAGCCAAACGTGGCTATTGGCCGGAAGTCACGGTCAGTGTCGATTATGGTCAGGATTTCTACGCCGGCAGCCCCAACTGGCTGTCAGCGGGGGTTGACCTGAGCCTGCCCATATTTCCGGGAGACCGCCAGGACCAGAACGTCGCCGCCGCCCGGGCCAAGGCCTTGCAGGCGCAATATCGCTACGACGATCAGCATCTGGCCCTGACCCAGCAGGCGCGCGCCACCTTCGCCCGCTACGCAGCCCTCAAGACCGAGTTGGAGCGTACCGACCAACGCCTGCTGCCTACCGCACGGGATGCCTTTTCCGCGACGCTCGCGGCCTACTCGGCGGGACGTGCCGAACTGAGCGCGGTGCTGCGTACCCAGAAGGACGTGCTGGACTACGCCCTGACCCGCCTGCAATACCGCCGCGACCTGGCCCTCAGCGCCGCAGAACTGGATTTCCTCACCACCGAAGGGGGAGCACAACCATGAAGTCACGCCACTGGATCATCGGTGCCGGCTTACTCGTCCTTGGCGTAGCCCTTGGGGCGGGTGCGGTGTGGTGGCTGCGGGTCCCCGCCGCCGCGCCTAGCGCCAACTCCACTGCAACCCATTCTCCGAAAAGCACGCCCAAGGGACGGCATATCCTCTACTGGGCTGCCCCCATGGACCCCAAGATTCATTCGGATCACCCGATGAAGGACAGCATGGGTATGCCTTATATACCGGTGTATGCCTCCAGTCCGAGCGCGCAAAAGGCGTCCGGCCTCAGCATCGATCCGCGCCTGGCGCAAAACCTGGGGGTGCGTCTCGTGGATGTCCAGCACCGTCAGATGGGCCACGCCATCCACACCGTGGGCACCGTGGCGGTGGACGAGAATCGTGTCTATTCCGTCACTCCACGTTTCTCCGGTTGGGTGACACGCTTGAACGTCCGTGCCGTGGGCGACCCGGTGCAGCGCGGCCAGGTGCTCGCCGAGGTGTATTCTCCCGAGCTGTATAGTGCCCAACAGGAATATCTCATTGCCCGCCGCCAGGGCGGGACGACGGAAGACCCCGCACTGCTGGCGGCAGCCAGGGCAAAATTACGACGGCTGGGCATGCCGGAAGACCAGATCGCGGCGCTCGCCCGGCACGGCACAGCGGAGCGGGACGTGCCGCTCCTGGCGCCCGCTTCCGGGGTGGTCGAGACCCTCGATGTGCGCCAGGGTGGTTATGTCTCGCCGCAAACGAATCTCTATGAAATCGCCAACCTCGACCGGGTCTGGGTCAATGTGGCGCTCTACTCCTATCAGTTGCCCTGGGTACGGATCGGCAACCCCGTGCGCCTGCATCTGCCAGCCTATCCCGGCAAGGCCTGGGAAGGACGCCTGAACTTCCTCTACCCGACCCTCGACCCCAAAAACCGGACGGTGACGGCCCGGCTGAGTTTTCCCAATCCCGGCGGAAACCTGCGCCCCGGCATGTACGCCGACGCCACTATTTTAGCCAGCCCCGAGGAGACCCTGGCGGTACCCAGCAGTGCCGTACTGCGTACCGCTCAGGGGGATTACGTGATGCTGGGTGAGAGTAACGGGCATTTTCTGCCGGTGGAGGTCGCTCTGGGGGCGGAGGCCGACGGCTGGATTGCCATCGACAAGGGCCTTAAGGCGGGGGATCGGGTGGTGGAGAGCGCGCAGTTCCTGCTCTATTCCGAGTCTCAGTTCCAGTCCGTCAAGGCGCGTATGTTGGGGGGCAACACGGCGCCCACCACGAGTGCCACAGCCGGGATGAACAGGGGTCAGGGAGGCCAGTCTCATGATTAGGGCGATTATGCGCTGGTGCATGGCCAATTACCTGCTGGTCGTGATCGCCGTTCTGGTGTTGATCGTCGGTGGTACGCTGGCGGTGATGAATATCCCGCTGGAAGCGATCCCCGACATCTCGCCCACCCAGGTCATCGTCAAGACCTCCTATCCGGGTCAGGCTCCGCAAATCGTTCAGGACCAGGTCACCTATCCCCTGGAGACCGCCCTGCAGGAGGTGCCCGGTGCCCAGGCCGTGCGTGGCTACTCCATGTTCGGGGACTCCTATGTCTATGTCCTCTTCAAAGGGGGCACCAGCATCTATCAGGCCCGCAACCTGGTACTCCAATACTTGAGTCAGGTACAGTCCAAACTGCCGCTGGGGATCACGCCAGCCCTGGGCCCCAACAGCTCGGGGGTGGACTGGATCTTCGAGTACGCCCTCAGCGATCCCGGCGGGACCTTGAATCTCGCCCAGCTCACCACCCTGCAGAACTGGTTTCTCAAATACGAACTACAAGGCATCTCCGGCGTCGCGGAGGTGGCCACGGTGGGGGGCATGGTGCAAGAGTACCAGGTGGTGGTGGACCCCCAGAAACTCCTCGCCTACAACCTGACTCTGCCGGAAGTGGAGGCCGCCATCCGTGCTGCCAACGGGGAAACCAGCGGCTCGGTGGTGGACATGGGAGAAGCGAGTTATATCGTCCGCACCTCGGGTTACATTCGTTCCCTGAAAGACCTGGAGGATGCGTCTCTGACCGTGCGCGACGGCGTGCCCATAACGCTGCGGCAGGTGGCGCGGGTGCAGTTGGGCCCGCAGTTGCCCAACGGCATTGCCGAACTCAACGGCCAAGGCCAGGTGGTAGGCGGTATCGTGATGATGAACCAGGGCGACAACGCCTATGCCCTCATCCATCAGATTGAGCGCAAGCTGAAGGAAATTCAGCTCTCCCTACCCAAGGGGGTACGGGTCGTCACGACCTATAGCCAGGCTCCGCTCATCCAGCGCAGCATTCATACCCTGACCGGCAAGCTGCTGGAAGAATCCCTGGCGGTAGTACTCATTTCCCTGCTCTTCCTGCTGCGCGCGCGTTCGGCGCTGGTGGCCCTCGTCGCCCTGCCGCTGGGGATACTGGCGGCCTTCCTCATCATGTGGGCTTTGGGTATCCCCGCCAACATCATGTCCCTGGGCGGCATCGCCATCGCCATTGGCGTGATGATGGATGCCCCCGTGGTCATGATCGAAAACATGCACAAGCACCTGGAGCAAACCCCCGGTGTCGATCCCTGGGCGGCGGCCATGGCGGCGGCGGAGGAGGTTGGTCCGGCATTGTTCTTTTCGCTGATCATCATCGCCGTGTCCTTCCTGCCGGTCTTCGCCCTGGGCGGCGAGGAAGGCAAGCTCTTCGCGCCGCTCGCCTTCACCAAGACGTTTTCCGTGGCTGCCGCCGCCATGCTCTCCATAACCGTGGTGCCCATTCTCATGGCATGGTTCATCCGCGGTCGCATCCTTCCCGAAAACAGGAATCCCCTGAACAGACTCTCCACTTTTATCTACCGGCCAGTGATTCATGCTGTTCTGCGCGCCCCCTGGATCATTTTGGTCCTTGCCCTGCTGCTCACAGCCACCCTCTATTACCCCTGGAAGCGCCTGGGGTCGCAGTTTATGCCGCCGCTGAACGAGGGGTCGATGCTTTACATGCCCATATTTCAGGACCCGGCCATCTCCGTCGGCGAGGCAGCCATGATCTTGCAGCAAACGGACCGCATCCTGAAGACTTTCCCCGAGGTGAAAACGGTCTTTGGTCAGGCGGGAAGGGCCCAGACGGCGACCGATCAGGCGCCACTATCCATGTTTGATACGACGGTCACCCTCAAAGAACCGGATCAGTGGCCCGTCGGGATGACGATGCACAAACTGCAAAACAAGATGAATAAGGCGTTGCGCATTCCAGGCCTGTCCAATGTTTGGACGCAACCTATCAAGAACCGGGTGGACATGGTCACTACCGGGCTGACGACCCCCCTTGGTATCAAGGTGGCAGGTCCGAACCTTGATACCTTGAACAGTCTAGGGCAGAAACTCCAGGTAGTTTTGCAGAAAGTACCCGGCACCCAGAGTGCCTATGCGGCACGGATCACCGGCGGTCGGTATATCGTCATTCACACCGACCGCGCCAAGGCCGCCCGCTACGGCATTTCGGTGGCGGATGTGAACCGTATCGTGGAGACGGCCATTGGCGGCGAGGTCCTGACCACAGTGGTACAAGGGCTGGAACGCTTCCCGGTGGATCTCCGTTACCCCCGGGAACTGCGCCAATCCCTGTCCACCCTGATGGAAAGCCGCATCGCCACGCCCGACGGTGCCCAGATCCCTCTCGCCCAGGTAGCCGATCTCCGCATCGAGGGAGGAGCCTCCATGCTCACCAGCGACAACAGCCGCCTGAACAACTGGATCTACATCGACCTGAAGCCCGGCACCAACATCGGTGCCTATGTGCCCCGTGCCAAGGCCGCGATTGCGAAAGCCGTTCATCTCCCGGGCGCTTACACCCTCTCCTGGGTGGGCCAGTATCAGGTCATGGAGCGGGCCGCCAAGCGTTTGGAGTTGGTCATTCCCGCCGTCATTCTGGTCATTGCCCTGCTCCTGTACTTCAACTTCAGGAACTGGGTGGAGGTAGCCATTATCCTGCTCACTCTGCCCCTGTCCCTGGTGGGAGGCTTCTGGCTCACCTACTGGCTCGGCTACAAACTCTCGGTGGCGGTGGCCGTGGGCTTCATCGCCCTGGCGGGGGTGGCAGTGGAATTCGGAGTGGTGATGCTGCTCTACCTGGATCAGGCCCTCATCCGGCGGCAGGCCCGTGACGCCTTGCAGAGCTGGCACGACCTTCAGCTTGCCGTCATCGAGGGGACCATGCTGCGCCTGCGGCCTCTGGCCATGACCTTTAACCTGGTGGTGGGTGGCCTCTTACCCATCATGTTCAGCCATGGCGCCGGCGCCGATGTGATGAAGCGTATTGCCGCCCCCATGGTGGGCGGTATGTTCAGCGCCGCGTTACTGGCACTGCTGGTCATTCCCGCCCTTTACGCCCTGTGGCAGAAACGGCGATTTGGCCTGCGCTAATGGTACGGATGAGGGTGTATAGCTAATATACCAGGTGACCACTGTTTGTCAGTTTCATCACGACATTGCAGGCCGGAAAGGATGCCTGCATCGCGCAAAACGGCAACGTGGGAGGCCGCCTTTAATCGCCGATTACGCCAGGCGGCGAAATGCTCCGTGTTTAGCACGGTCGGCGGTTGTTGGACAAGCAAAGGTTCATCCCGCAAGATACGCAGGATGCGGTTGGTTCCGGCCACCGCGCTGCGCTTGGAAGGAACATCGGATTGAAGGTAGCGATTGAGCAGATCGGCAAAGGCTATGCTTGGGGGGGCTTGTCCTGGACGGGACGTCGTTTGCTGGGACTCCGTTGTCCAATATCCAGTGATCGCTGCAGCATCTTGGAATATGGCCTGGGGCACAGGCGGGGCAGTGGCGCGGTGGAACGCGGGTTGCAAAGGGGTAAACTGGGGTTTCATGATGTCCATGAAACCCCGACTAGTGGTTTGTTTTGGTGTGTGTTAGTAGCCCTTGGGGGGCTACTGGGATACTCTGATGTGGTACCGGGGACTGGATTCGAACCAGCACAAGCTTTCGCTCACTAGGACCTGAACCTAGCGCGTCTACCAATTCCGCCACCTCGGCGTGAACGGAATAATCATTTATTAAGGAGCATTTGTCAATGCCGGAAACACAAGAACCCGCATCGCTGAGTGACCGCGATCCCATGTTCGAGCGCGAAAAAGAAAAATATGAACGGCCTATCGTTAGCCGGGAGTACATTCTCAGCTATCTGGAGGGTGCTGGCCAGCCACTGACTCTGGAAGGCATTATCACTGAGCTCGAGGTGGCCGAAGATGATCAGGAAGCCTTGCGGCGTCGTCTGCGGGCCATGGAACGGGACGGGCAACTGGTTCGCAACCGTCGCGGCGCTTACGGAATCGTTGAGGCGATGGAATTGGTGCGTGGTACGGTCAGCGCCCACCCCGATGGCTTTGGTTTCTTGATTCCCGAGGGGGGCGGGAAGGATCTCTTCCTTTCTCCGCGGGAAATGCGCAAGGTGTTCCATGGCGATACGATTTTGGGACGGGCGGTAGGGGAGGATCGGCGCGGACGTATTGAAGGCGCAGTTGTGCGCATTTTGGAGCGCGCGCTCAAGGAGATTGTGGGCCGTTACTATGCGGATGGTGGTGTACATTACGTGGTTCCCGAAGACCGCCGTATTCCCCAGGAGTTCGGGGTGGTAGAGGGTGGTGAATTAGCGCCCGTGCACGGACAGATTGTCACGCTGCAAATTACTCAGTACCCCGATGGGCGCAATATGCCACAAGGGCGCATCGTCGAGATTCTCGGTGAGCACATGGCCCCGGGTATGGAAGTCGAAATTGCCGTCCGTAACTATGGTCTGCCCCATCAGTGGTCAGGAGAAGTGCTTGCCGAAATCACGCACTTCTCGGAGACAGTGCCGGAGGTGATGAAGGAAGGTCGCCGAGATCTGCGAGACCTGCCGCTGGTCACCATTGACGGTGCCGACGCCAAGGACTTTGACGATGCGGTCTACGCCGAGGAAATCGAAAATGGCTTCCGGCTGATTGTCGCAATCGCCGACGTGGCCACTTATGTGCGCACGGACTCGGCGCTGGACAAAGAGGCAGTGACCCGCGGCAATTCAGTCTATTTCCCGCGGCGGGTGATTCCCATGCTGCCCGAGATACTGTCCAACGGACTCTGCTCCCTCAACCCCCATGTGGATCGCCTCTGCATGCTTTGTGAGATGGAGATGGATGCGACGGGCGAGGTGCAGCGTTTCCGTTTTGACCGGGGCGTCATGCGCTCTCAGCGCCGTTTTACCTACGATGAAGTGGCGGCCATATTGGCGGGTGACGAGGTCTTAAGGGCGCAGGACGCGGCTATGGCCCCGCACCTGGAGGCCCTGCACCGCCTCTATGAAAGCCTTGCCAAGGCCCGTGAGCGGCGTGGCACTATTGAGTTTGACTCACAGGAAAGCCGTATTATCTACAACGACCAGTTGCGTATTGAAAAAATTGTGGCTGTCACCCGCAATGTGGCGCATCGGATCATTGAGGAATGTATGCTCGCGGCGAATGTGTGTGCGGCGCAATATTTCCGCATCCATGAGCTGCCCATGCTGTACCGGGTGCATCCGGAGCCGTCCAGCGACAAGCTGGAAGATTTGCGTCGCTTTCTCGGGGAGCTCGGCGTGCCGGTGCGTCTGCCTACCCACCCGCGCAGTGCTGATCTGGCCAAAATCATTGAAGATACCCGTGAGCGCAGTGATTCCAGTCTGATTCAGACGGTCATTCTGCGCAGCCTGGCACAAGCCTATTACACCGTGGATACGGGTATGCACTTCGGACTGGCCTTCCCGGCCTATACGCACTTTACCTCACCCATCCGCCGCTATCCGGATCTCGTGGTGCATCGCGGTATTCAGGCCTTACTGGACGCTGCGGGTGCTGAACCGAAGTGGTTTCCGAAAAAGGAACTGCAAGAACTCGGCCAGCATTGTTCCATGACTGAACGGCGGGCCGACGAAGCCAGTCGCGAGGCGATAAACTGGCTCAAGTGCGAATTTATGATGGATAAAGTAGGAGAGACCTATACCGGCATTATTACCGGCGTCACCGGCTTTGGTCTCTTTGTGGCGTTACGGGAAATTTATGTGGAGGGTCTTATCCATATCAGCACCCTCGGTGAAGACTACTTCCACTTTGACGCGCAACACTACCGCATCATTGGCGATCGCAGCAAAGAAACCTTCCAGTTGGGCGATGAAATCGAGATCAGGGTCATGAATGTTAATTTAGATGAGCGTAAAATCGACTTCGAGCGGGTCATGCCAGAGGGACAGGGTGGTGGCGCCGCGAAAAGTCGCAGGAGTCGGCGGAGCAGGAAAGACTAGAGAAGCGCCCCTGGCGCCGCTCTGCGGAGGGGCGGCGCCAGGGTTCTGTGTTCATACCTTAATCATACCATTTTCCAGATAAAGCGGATCATAGTCGAAGATAATAGTTTGATCGGATAATATCAGGCTGGTATCTTTGTTGGCATAATCCAAACGACTCAATAGCCCCTTGATGAGTTGGATGCGGGCGATTTTTTTGTCGTCTGCATCGACAATGGTCCAGGGTGTAAAGCTGGTGTGGGTACGCGCAAACATGACGTTGCGCGCGCTACTGTAGTCCTTCCAATATTTGACTGCCTGCTCATCAATGGGGCTGGTTTTCCATTGTTTGAGTGGGTCGTCTTTGCGCGCTTCCAGCCGTTTTTTTTGCTCACTTTTGGAAATATCCAGATACACCTTAATGAAATGGATACCCGAGCGGACCAGCATGCCTTCAAAATCCGTGACCTCGGCAAAAAATTCTTCATATTGCGCATCAGTGCAAAAACCCATGACTTTTTCCACGCCGGCGCGGTTATACCAGCTCCGGTTAAAAAAGACGATTTCTGCGGCGGCGGGAAAATAAGGAGTATAGCGCTGGAAATACCACTGACTTTCTTCGCGATCCGAAGGCTTACCTAAAGCCACGACCCGTGTTTCGCGGGGACTGAGGTGCTGGATGATGCGTTTGATGCTGCCGTCCTTACCGGCGGCATCACGTCCTTCCAGAATGACCAGGATTTTGTCATTCTTGCGGATAATGTGGCGTTGCAGTTTGACTAGCTCAATCTGGAGCTGATGTAACTCTTCTTTATAATGCTGTTTTCCCGTAATTTTGTCTTCTTCATGCTTGGTCATGATGCATCCTTTTTAACGACGGATAAGGTGGGGTACTTAAAACAGGCTGCGTGCAGCCTTACCGATGCCCTCGGCGCTCATGGGGTGCTGATCCGCAAAACGGGCCAGATCGTAGGCGGTAAGGCCATGGGTGGCAGCGGTGCCGATCTGTCCGATAAGATGGCCAGCGTCAATCCCTACCACCCAACCGCCCAGCAGACGCAGACTGTCTGCGGCGAAGAATAGTTGAATGCCACCTTCCATGCGTTCGAGAATCTGCGCCCGGGAGTCTTCTGTGAAATCGTAGCGGCCGGTCAGGAGTTTTATACCCTGCGCTTCTGCCAGGGCAGGGGTAACACCTGCGTAGGCGGCGGCGGGCAGGGTAAAGATGGTGGTGGGGACGTGGCTGAAATCCGCATAATCCAGGGGAATATTACCGCCGAGAATATTGTGTGCCGCCACCATCGACTGACGCACGGCGGCGTGAAATAAAGGCACACGGCCATTCACATCACCACAGGCATAAATATGCGGATGGACCGTTTGTAAACTCGGCCCCACATCTATGCCTTTTCTCGTCACTGCAATACCAATCTCTGTGGTACCTGCGGGAATAATGGGGCGTCTGCCCACGGCCATCAGAACAACGTCGCCATCCAGCGTGTCGGCGTCTTCCGCGCGGTTGTAATGTACGCGCCGTCCTCCCTCAGGGGTTACTTCCACTGCCGTCACGTCTACACCGGTGAGGATGCGAATAGCCGGATCCAGCAACGGCGTTAGCAGTGCCACCATACCCGGATCCATGCCGTTGAGGAGTTTCTCACCTTTCTGGAGTAGGGTGACCCTGGTACCAAAGGCAGCGAAGAAGGTGGCGGTTTCCAGACCGATATAACCGCCACCGATGACAATCATCCGCTCCGGGAGGGTTTTGAGGGCGGGGTCAGGTTTATACAGATCATGGCTGGTAAGGCAGAGTTCGGACCCGGGAATCGGGGGAATGAATACATCAGAGCCGCTGGCAATAATAATTTGCGCACAATGGAACCGTTGTTCGCCGTCTGTCGTGCTGACAGCCACTTCGTGGGGGCTGAGAAGTCGCGCATCTCCCTGAATGAGTTTAATATTCGGTACAGCGGCCAATTCGGCTGCGTGTTGTTCATAGCGGCGTGCCTGGACGGCATCTTTGTGTATGGTGATTTTCGTGAAATCGATACGAACGGTGCCCGGCAGGCCACGCTCGGCAAAGCGCTGTTGGGACTGGTAGATTTCGGCAGTTTCCCGAACGGCTTTGGAGGGTACGCAACCCTCATAAAGGCAGTTTCCGCTCATCACCCCTTTGGGGTCCACCATGACCACAGAACGTCCCGCTTTAGCCAGTCGAAAAGCGGCGGGATAAGCGCCCCCGCCAGCGCCGATGGTCAACAAGTCAACGTGTTGGATGGCCATTGCACACCTCCATATGGGCCATATGGGAAAGTCTAGTTCATTAGGACAGCAGATATTCCCGGCTTGCGGTTACTTGCCGGGCAAACTCGCCTGAAGCGCTGGCCTGATTACGATTCGGGGAGGCTCAGATCCTGAACTTCGAGCCCCATCCGGTTCAGGCGGGCCTTCAAGTCGCGGATGGCGACCTGAACGTGCGCCTCTTGCCCTGCCACACCCATTTCGATTTGCGGACCAGTCGCCGTGAAGCTGGGCAGGCTGGAAAAGCGTATGTCCGGATGGGCAGCACAAAAGCTTTCCATAAGAGGGACCAGGTTGCCTTCCCGTGCACGGGGTAAAAGAACCCGTGCCTCTATGTCAGCCACCAAGGGAGGAAAATACTGCTCCAGCACCCAGTCGCTCATGGGCTCCGCCATTTGCGGAAATCCCGGGAAGAAGTATCCATTACCTATGGAAAATCCCGGCACATTATTGACCGGGTTAGGGATCAGTCTTGCCCCGGCGGGCAGATCGGCCATTCGTACCCGCACCGGTTCCGCCTCGTCACCGAACTGTTGGCGAATCAATGCCTCTGCCTCAGTGTGCCGGGACAAGGCAACGCCGGCAGCTGCTGCGGCGCAATCGCGGGTCAGGTCGTCGGGCGTTGCGCCTAAACCGCCAAAGGAGAAGAATGGCACAGATTGCGCCATGGCCGAGCGCAACTGGGTCAGCAGAATATCCCGGGTATCGGGCACGATCAGGCACCAGGCGACGCCATAACCGCGTCGCGCCAGTTGCTGGCGGCTGCGGAGAAAATGGCGGTCTTCCCGTTTACCGGAGAGTATCTCGGTGCCGATGATCACCAGGCCAACATCTTTGCTCATGGGGAACTCTCCAGAGAAGGGGCAATGGCCTCGCGCGTGGCCGTCTGTGGTGGCTCTCGCCACTGGGTGCGCCCGGCGGCGAGAGCCACCCGGCCACCCAGCAGCCACGCCAGCGCCTGCGGATAAATACGATGTTCTGCGTCGAGCACGCGCGCGGCAAGAGACTGTTCATCATCTGCTGGCAGGACTGCCACGGCCGCCTGGATGATAATAGGGCCAGCATCCAACTCCGCCGTCACAAAATGGACGCTGGCACCATGCCAGCACACACCCTGCTCCAGCGCCTGGGCATGGGTATGCAATCCGGGAAAGGCGGGAAGCAGGGAAGGATGAACATTCAGCATTCTACCCTCATAGTGTTGAACGAAAGCGGGGGTGAGCTGACGCATGAACCCAGCCAGCACCACGACATCCGGGGCGTAGTCGTCAATCTGCTTTTGCAGTGCGGCATCGAAGTTTGCCCTGGTCCCATAGTCCCGATGATCGACAGTAAGGGCAGGAATGCCTGCCGTCATCGCCAGTTCCAGTGCTCTAGCGGCTGGGCGGTTACTGATGACTGCAACGACTTGCGTGTCCGGTATCTGTCCGCTATGGCAAGCGGCAAGGATGCTTTGCAGGTTGCTTCCCCGGCCGGAAACCAGAATCACCAGCCTTTTAGTCAAGAAAACGTACTCCCTCACCGTCCTGACGTGGCACCAACTGCCCGACAACGAAGGCCTGCTCACCGTTCTCTGTTATAGATTGCACGGCGGCCTGCCTGGATTCCCAGGGGACCATTGCGACCATGCCGATACCCATGTTGAAAACCCGCCGCATTTCCTCCACGGAGACCTGTCCCTGCTCCTGTAACCATTGGAAAATGGCCGGCATTTGCCAGGTTTGGGGATCAATGCGAGCGGCAAGCGCTGCGGGCAGTGAACGGGGCAAGTTTTCTACCAATCCACCGCCGGTAATGTGAGAGAGGGCGTGTACCGTAACCGCCTTGCGCAGGGCCTGAATGGCATTCACATAAATCCGGGTCGGTTGCAGCAGCAGATCCACTAGCGGCTCACCGTTGATTTGGACATGGGAGTGGGCGCCGCTGCGTACGAGAATTTCCCGAATCAGAGAGTAGCCGTTACTGTGCGGCCCGGACGAGGCAATGCCAATCACCGCATCTCCCTCCCGGCAGGCCGCACCCGTCAGGATATCAGACTTCTCGACGATACCCACCGCAAAGCCCGCAAGATCATAATGCCCAGCCGCGTACATGCCGGGCATTTCTGCGGTTTCCCCTCCCAGCAAAGCACAGCCAGCCTGCCGGCAACCCTCGGCCACCCCGGTGATAACCGCTTCGGCTACGGCATTATCCAACTGCCCGCAGGCATAATAGTCGAGGAACCAGAGGGGCTCTGCGCCGGGGACGAGAATGTCGTTGACACACATAGCGACCAGATCAATGCCGATACTGTCATGTTGATTGGCTTCCAAGGCGAGCAACAGCTTGGTGCCTACCCCATCGGTGCCTGACACCAGTACCGGCTCGCGATAACCGCTGGGTAGGGCGAACAGTCCGCCGAAACCGCCAATGCCGCCGAGCACGCCGGGGCGGTGGGTACTTTCGGCAAGGGGTTTGATACGGTCCACCAGCGCATTGCCAGCATCGATGTTGACTCCGGCACTGCGATAGGTCAAAGGTTTCGGGGTATCCACGGTGACTTCCTCAAAGGGGTTTGGGTCATGGTATGAGGGCCTCTGGCGCCTGTCAAAGGGGCAACCAGCAGAGTCGTGCGGTGAACGGCGTCCAATAAAAAAGAGCGGCGAACCGCTCTTTTACGAGTCAAATCCCTACAGATGATTAGAACCGCTTGAAAATCTGACCACTTTTGGCTGCCTGGAAGCGCGCTTCCACCACGCCCCAGTTCATGTTCTTGTGAATGGCGGCTAGGTAATCCGCGCGGCCAAGAGCCTTCCAGTCCACCATGTAGGCATGCTCGAAGACATCAACGATGACCAGCGGCACAAAGCCGCCCACATTACCGTCTTCATGAAGCTGGACAAAGTGATTATTCATCTGACCGGTGGTGCCATCGTAGTAGGCGATAGCCCAACCTACGCTACGGCTCTTGGCGGCAGACATCAGATCTTCATGCCACACCTCGGTACTGCCAAACTGCTCAGTGACCGCTGCCTTAAAGCCGGGTGCCTGATCAATGCTGCTGCCGGGCTTCAATTGGGCAAAGTAGTACTCGTGTAAAACCATGCCGTTATATTCGAAGCCAAAGCGCCGGCGGCGGTCTGCATAGGTAAGTGAGCCGGTTTTGCCTGCGGCACGCATTTCCGCAAGCTCTTTGCGCAATGCGTTGCTTTGATTGACGTAACCAACATAAAGTCCCCAGTGATCATTAATCTGGGCATCGGAAATGCCATCCAGACTGCCGGGCTTTAATTCTTCGCGCACGCTATATTCGGACATTCGCTATTCTCCTGATTTCAAGTTTAGAACTGAACTAATGCTTGGTAGATTGTAGTCAGTGCCAGAGCTACCTGCAAACGACCTCCCTGTCGTTTGAGTGGTGACTGTGCCCTCGATTTTTCTTGACAGTCCTCGTCCCCTTGCCTAGCTTCACTGCGATGAACCTGCCGAATCTGTTGACCTTGTTACGACTCTTTCTGGTGCCAGTGATCTTTTACGCGCTGGCGAAAGGGCTTTTTGCCGTGACCCTGATCATTTTTTTGGCGGCGGCGATTACCGATGCACTGGATGGTTGGATAGCCCGTCATTATCATCTTCAGACCCGTTTGGGGGCCGTTCTTGATCCGATAGCGGATAAACTACTCGTAGTGACGACGGTTATCACGCTGACCTGGTTGCAGCGTATTCCTTTGTGGATGACCGTTGCCGTTATCTCCAGGGACCTGCTGATCGTCGGTGGCGGCCTGCTCTATCTGCTATTGATCGGAAAATTTAGTGTCCGCCCGACGCTGCTGTCGAAATGGAACACCGCGCTACAGTTTATCGTCATTGTGCTGGTGCTGTTACAGGCAGCATGCCATTGGCGTGTCTCGCTGCTGCCAGCCTTCGTTCTGGCGTTCCTGATGGCCGTTGCGTCCGGGGTGCAGTATGTCTGGGTCTGGAGCCGTAAGGCGATTGCTCAGGAGGGGGTCTCCGGCGAATCATGACCGGCATGCGGCAGCTTATTCTCCCCTTGGGGGTGAAGTCACAAGCAACGTTGGAGGGGTATTATCCCCATCCCAATGCGGAGGCGCTGCGTGCGGTGTTGAATCTGGTGGCTGAACAACAGTGCCTCTGTCTTTACCTTTATGGGCCGGGTGGAGTGGGTAAAAGTCATTTGCTGCTGGGGGCAGCATCCGCTGTTCCTGGATGGGTACCTTATATAGACTGCGGCGATATCACTAATCCGTTTAATAGAATAACGGATCCAGAGACGTTCTCCAGTCTGGCAGAGGCTCCTCTGTTGTGTCTGGACAATGTTGAAAGCTGGGCGGGTCAGCGCGATAAGGAAACTTTTTTTTTCGATCTCTATAATGAACGCATGGGCCGCGGGCAACCGATGCTCCTTGCCAGTCGACGGTCACCGCAGCTCACTGACTGGGTGCTCCCGGACTGGGCAAGCCGGGTGAGTGCGGGTTTGCAATACGCTCTGCGTTTCCCCAGTGATGCGGAGAGAAGTGTCATTTTGCAAGAGATGGCGCAGCGCCGCGGCCTGCAGATTGGTGTGGACGCCGCTCACTATCTGTTGCGGCATTATCCGCGCGATCTTGGTGCACTGGACCACTTGTTGGGTGTGCTGGATGCCCGAAGTTGGGAACAGCAACGAGAAGTGACCATCCCTTTCATACGCCTTTGTCTGGTTGCGGAGAAATCGTGATGACGGAAAAAACACCACCGCGCCAATGCTTTCGCCAGAATGACAAGGCACTGGCATCTGTTCCCGAAGAGCATGCCAATCGTTGGCAGCGTATGTTTTACCGGGTATTCAGGGCCTGGCATGGTTTCTGGAACGACGAATGTATCGACCGTGCAGGATTGCTCGCTTATACCACGCTCTTTGGTTTGGTACCGGCGATGGTGCTGGTCTTCAGTCTGTGGAATCTGGTGGGTTTCAGCCCACTTCATCGTGCCCAGGTTGACCATCTGATTTTGCGCAGTTTTGTCCCCCGGACGGGGGATGCGATTCTGCGCCAGGTAAACAGCCTCGCAGCACGCGGTGCGCAATTGGGTTTTTTGGGCGTATCAGGGTTGGGCGTCACCGCGATTTTTCTGCTTCGTGAGGTAGAGCGACATTTCAACGCCATCTGGGGTGTCACACCGACTTGTCTGTGGTGTCGGGTTCTGCGCTACGTGGCCATGCTTCTGGTGGGTCCGCTCAGCATTGCGCTCATCCTGCCCCTGCTTGGTCCCCTGCAACCCTTGCTGGCTTACTTGGCGTATTTCCCCATCCTGCCCCCTTTTTTGAGTTATGTGCTTACCTTTCTGGTGGTCACCGTAGTGATGGCGCTGCTCTACAAAATACTGTCTTCGGCACCCACGCGCTGGCGGGATGTCTTTGTTGGCGGGGTGTCCGCCGCCATCCTGTTTGATGCCGCGAAAATTGCGCTGGCCGGTTATCTGCAATTTTCAACCTTCGAAACTATTTATGGTGCTTTGGGCGCCTTTCCTATTTTTCTCCTCTGGTTATATATGGCCTGGGCGAGTATTTTGTTCGGTGCGGAGATGGCGGCGGCTGCGATAAATCTGTGATGGCTGCAAGGGATAGTGCACTGCGCGCAGCAGTATGCGGAATGCCGCTGGAAAGTCGCGGGCAAACGCTTTACTTGCGGCGCCGTGATCGCTAATATCCCGCGCTTATGTTTTCCGCCAAAGCATCCAGCCTGCCGATTGCCCGGGTGTCTGTCCACGGTGACAGACTGGAGGGTATTATTGATTCTCGCGCGTGGTTGCGCTTAGGCGATGCGCTGGTCAGCGTGCAGGCAGTGAGTGTAGACCTTGATCTGATCCGCAGGGGGCAGGTGATCGCTGCCGATGGCCGTATAGAGGTGCTTGGTGAGATTCGTTGCGAACGCTGCATGGGTGTTATGCCCTTACAGCTTTCCGTGACCGTGCACAGCGGATTGGCAGAACAGGAGTGCGCAGTTGCCGCGCTGGATCCTGGGCTGGAGGTGGTCCTCGCTGAAAATGGCGTTGTCGCTCAGCAGAGTTGGTTAGAGGATGAAGTACTACTGGCCCTGCCCATGATTCCTCGCTGCGTGGATTGGAAATCAGGCATATGCCCGGTTTCGGGGCTTGAGCCGTTAGTGGTTGTCAAATGAAGTGCAGTACATCTTGATACAGATTGGGAGAGATTGAGTCATGGCCGTTCCACAAAGTAAAACTTCCCGTTCACGTCGTGACATGCGACGCGCTCACGATTTCCTGGTAGCGGTGAACCGTTCCGTATGTGCCCATTGCGGTGCAGCCAAGCTGCCCCACCATGTGTGCCCGGAATGTGGTTTCTATAAAGGTCGCGAGATCGTGAAGAAGGCGGTCGAAGCCTGACCACGCTATTACGCCAGAGCGTCTCGGAGGTTTCGCGATGCCGCATATTGCGGTAGATGCCATGAGTGGTGATTCCGGCCCGTCGACGGTGGTTCTCGCCATCCGTGATCTGCTCAAGGGTCACCCCGATGTCATTTTTCACATGGTCGGCGACACGGAGGCTCTCCAGGCAGAGCTTGCGCGCGCACGCCTGCAGGGCTCGGTACAAATCGTCGTACATCACGCCAGTCAGGTGGTGGCGATGGATGAGGCACCGTCACAGGCCCTGCGCGGCAAACGGGATTCGTCCATGCACGTCGCCATCGGCCTGGTGCGGGAAGGGCATGCCGATGCGGTGGTCAGTGCGGGTAATACCGGTGCACTGATGGCACTCGGTAAAGTGTTTCTTCGCACCATTCCCGGCATAGACCGGCCGGCCATTGCTGCATTTCTGCCGACGACGACAGGGCGTCTCCTCGCCCTGGATCTGGGTGCCAATGTCGATTGTCATCCGGAACACCTCCTGCAGTTTGCGGTAATGGGCTCTATATTTGCCGAGCGCGTCATGGGCCTTGCCAAACCGCGAGTCGGCCTGCTCAACATTGGCTCTGAAGACATTAAGGGTAATGAGCAGGTCAAAGAGGCTTCGCAGCTCCTGCGCGCTGCTAAATTGAACTTTATCGGCAACGTGGAGGGTTCCGATATTTATCGTGGTGTTGCTGACGTGGTAGTTTGTGATGGTTTTGTGGGTAATGTAGCGCTCAAGACCTCTGAAGGGCTGGCGACGATGATCAGCCACGAATTACGTGCCAGCTACACCCATGGCTGGTATGGACGTATTGCGTATTTGGTCAATCGTCCTATTTTGCAACGCTTGCGTCGGCGCCTGGATTCCCGTCAATACAACGGCGCTACGCTGTTGGGCTTAAATGGGATCGTCATCAAGAGCCATGGGAATGCCGACCGCTTTGCCTTTGCCTGTGCCGTAGAGGTGGCTATTGCCGAGGCCAAACATCGCCTGACCTTGCATATTGCCGAAGTGATTCAGGAAAATCTCGCCTCGGCGGTGCGAAACAGCGCGTGAAACCCATTTTTAGCCGTATTGTCGCCACCGGTGGCTATCTGCCGGAACGTATCCTCAGCAACTATGACCTGGAGCAGATGGTGGATACCAGTGATGCCTGGATCTTTGCGCGCACCGGCATCCGCTCCCGGCACATCGCCGCTCCCGACGAGAAAACGGTAGACATGGCGGAAGCGGCGGCGCGCCAGGCGTTGGCGGATGCCGGTCTGCAAGCCGAGGATCTCGACCTTATTGTTGTGGCGACGACCACCCCGGATCAGATATTCCCCAGTACCGCCTGCCTGCTGCAAGCCCGCTTGGGTAATCATGGTGCGCCCGCCTTTGATATTCAGGCAGTTTGCACTGGCTTTATCTATGCGCTGGCGACGGCCGATCGCTTTATCCGTAGCGGCGGGGTGCGGCATGCGCTGGTCATTGGCGTAGACAGCATGTCCCGCGTCGTCGACTGGACAGATCGTGGAACCTGCATTCTCTTCGCCGACGGCGCTGGAGCCGTTGTCCTTAGTGCCAGCGACGAACCCGGTATTATCTCCACGCGCATTCATGCTGACGGTGCCTATGCCGAATTACTGCAGGTGCCTGGCGGCGAGACACGGATGACCATGCAGGGCAACGCGGTCTTTCGCATGGCCGTGCGTACCCTGGGTGAGATTGTGCAGGAAACGCTTGCAGCAAATACCCTGACACCAGAAGACATTGACTGGCTAGTGCCACACCAGGCCAATATCCGCATTATTCAGGCGACGGCCGATAAGTTAGGCCTGCCTATGGAGCGGGTGGTGATGACAGTGGAACATCATGGTAATACTTCCGCTGCTTCGGTACCTTTAGCGCTAGATGACGCAGCCCGACGTCGTTGTTTTCAGCCTGGGCAACGTCTCCTGCTGGAGGCGTTCGGGGGTGGCTTCACTTGGGGATCAGCGCTCCTGCGTTGGGGCTGAATGCCCTGCATACCAATTTGTACTGAGAGGAGGTTCGCTTGCACGGCTCTATCGCCTTTGTTTTTCCCGGTCAGGGTTCGCAGTCTTTGAATATGCTGACTGATCTTGCTACCAGTCATCCGTTGGTCAAAGAGATTTTTGCAGAAGCTTCTGCCCAGTTGGGCGAGGACCTGTGGTCGCTTACTCAGGATGGCCCCGTCGAAAAACTGAATCAGACGCGCTGGACGCAACCGGTGATGCTGGCTGCCGGATATGCCGTTTATCGGGTCTGGGAAGAGGAGGGTGGTATCTTCCCCGATTTTGTCGCCGGTCACTCTCTGGGTGAATACACGGCCTTGGTGGTCGCAGATGCGGTGGACTTCCCGGATGCAGTACGTCTGGTCGCGGAACGCGGTCGTCTGATGCAGCAAGCGGTGCCGGAAGGTGTGGGTGCCATGGCTGCCATCATTGGTCTCGGCGATGATGAGGTGAAACAACTTTGCGCTCAGGAAGCACGAGGTGAAGTGCTCGCAGCGGCCAATTTTAACGCGCCCGGACAGGTGGTGGCCGCAGGCAATCAGGCCGCCATTGAGCGCCTAGTAGAGTCGGCGCGTGCCGCAGGCGCGAAGCGTGTTGTTGTGCTTCCGGTCAGTGTGCCCAGTCATTGCAGCCTGATGATACCGGCTGCCGAACGTTTTCAGACCACCCTGGAATCTGTGCAGTTCCGCAGCCCCAAGGCGATGGTGGTGCATAACGCCGATGTGCAAAGCCACAACACGTCTGATTCCATTCGTGCCGCCCTTGCTAAGCAGCTCTATTCGCCGGTTCGCTGGACCGATACGATTCGTCATCTCGCCCGACAGGGGGCCATGACCTTCGTGGAAATGGGGCCAGGTCGCGTGCTGTCGGGGTTGGGGAAGCGCATTGAGCCTGGTTTGACCATGCTCCATATCGAAGATGGCAAAAGTCTCAAGGCCACCCTGGAGGCGATCTAATGGCGGGGTCGTTAGAGGGTCAGTTGGCCCTGATCACCGGTGGCAGTCGTGGCATCGGACAGGAGATCACCCGCGTCCTCGGCAGGCAGGGCGCACGGGTTGTCGCCACGGCAACCACGCCTGCTGGTGCGGAACGGATCAGTGCAGATCTGGCGGCGCAGGGCATCTGTGGTACGGGGGTGGCACTGGATGTGACCGATGATATGGCCATGTCCGCTGTGCTCGCGCAGATACAGGCATCCCATGGTGCGCCGACTATTTTGGTGAACAATGCGGGGATCACCCGTGATCAATTGCTGTTGCGGATGAAGGATGACGACTGGGATGAGGTCATGGCGACCAATTTGCGTGCGGTATACCGCTTGAGCAAGCTGTGTGTGCGCGATATGCTCAAAGCCCGTTTCGGCCGTATTATTAACATTACTTCGGTGGTCGGTGTGATGGGCAATGCTGGACAGACGAATTATGCGGCCGCCAAGGCAGGGGTGGCTGGTTTTACCCGAGCTATGGCGAGGGAAGTGGCGGCGCGGCAGGTGACGGTCAATTGTGTGGCCCCTGGCTTCATCAGCACGGACATGACCGAAGGGCTGAATGAAGGGCACCGCGGCACGCTCCTGCAACAGATTCCCGCGGGAAGACTGGGTGTGGTGGCCGATGTGGCCGCTGCAGTCGCTTATTTAGCGGGCCCGGATGCGGGTTACGTAACCGGACAGATTCTGCATGTCAATGGGGGCATGTGGATGGGGTAATGCATTCGTGGCTTTACAGGACTGTACGCCCTGTGGTCCAATCTCGCCGACAATAATTTTTTTACCAACAGAGGAGCTTCTCCTAATGGATAATGTGGCAGAACGTGTAAAGAAGGTCGTTGTAGAGCAGTTAGGTGTCAATGAAGATGAAGTGACCAACGAAGCCTCTTTTGTCGACGACCTGGGTGCTGACTCGCTGGATACTGTGGAACTGGTGATGGCGCTGGAAGAAGAATTTGATTGCGAAATCCCCGATGAAGAAGCGGAGAAGATTGCGACCGTGCAACAGGCCATTGACTATGTGTCTGCGCATATGCCAGACAAGGATGCCTGAGCATTCCCCAGCAGGGTGATGAGGAGAACAGGCGTTTGAAGAGACGTGTAGTGATTACAGGGCTGGGAATTGTGTCACCCGTCGGGGTGGGTGTTCCGGCGGCGTGGAATTCCATAAGCCAAGGACGTAGCGGTATTGGTCGGGTGACCCGCATTGATCCTGCCTTATATAGCTCCCAGATTGCGGGAGAGGTGCGTGGCTTTGATATTGGTCAGTACATCCCGGCCAAGGAAGCCCGCAAGATGGATTTATTTATTCATTATGGCCTTGTTGCGGCGATGGAAGCGATTGCGGATTCCGGATTGCAGATCAGTGCAGACATTGCGGATCGGGTGGGGGTATCCATTGGCAGTGGCATTGGCGGCTTGCCCGGTATTGAATCCGAGCATCAGATTGTCACCGAGAGCGGCCCGCGCCGGATCTCACCCTTTTTTATTCCGCGTTGTATCGTCAATATGGTGTCGGGCCATGTTTCTATCATGTATGGTGCCAAGGGACCGAACATCGCCATGGCGACGGCCTGTTCTACAGGTACGCACTCCATCGGCGATGCGGCCCGACTCATTGAGTATGGTGACGCCGATGTCATGATTGCTGGTGGTGCCGAGGCGGCTATCAGTCCCTTGGGGCTGGGTGGATTCTGCGCAGCGCGGGCGCTTTCAACGCGTAATGATGATCCTGAGAAGGCCAGTCGTCCCTGGGATAAAGACCGGGACGGTTTTGTACTGGGTGAAGGTGCGGGTGTGCTCGTTCTGGAGGAGTACGAATTTGCCCGGTGCCGTGGCGCACGGATCTATGCGGAGTTGTCCGGCTATGGCATGAGCTCTGATGCTTACCATATGACACAGCCTGCTCCTGCAGGGGAAGGTGCCGCCCGCTGTATGCAAGCCGCTTTGCGTAACGCTGCAGTGACTCCGGAAATGGTGGGGTACATCAACGCGCACGGGACGTCGACCCCGCTTGGAGACCGTTCAGAAACCGACGCCGTGCATGTGGTCTTCGGCGACCATGCACGGCGATTGGCCATGAGCTCCACCAAGTCCATGACGGGCCATCTTCTGGGTGCCGCAGGGGGGATCGAAGCCATTTTTACGGCGCTAGCGCTCTATCATGGCATTCTGCCACCCACCATCAATCTGGATCAGGCCGATGAGGGTTGTGACCTGGATTATGTGCCCCTTAAGGCGCGAAAAGCAGTTGTAGAAGTTGCGTTAAGCAATTCCTTCGGATTTGGCGGTACCAACAGTTCTCTGGTTTTCCGCCGCTTTAGCGACTGATTCGCTCCGTGGGAGTGATTGCCGCCACGGTGGATGGAAATCACTTCGTGGCAGGGGAGTGCGGCGCTGCCTTAGACCGCGCATTACATTACGGGGATGGACTTTTTGAAACCATCGCGGTAATAAAGGGCGTCCCGCTGTTTTGGGATGCCCATCTGGCGCGTCTCAGGCGTGGCGCGGCCATTCTGAATATCCCGATGCCTCCGCCAAGCCTCTGGTATGCTGATTTACAGCATGTGTTGAATGGCGTCCCAGCTTACCCACGCCTCTTCGTCAAGCTGCTCCTCAGTCGTGGCGCGGGTTGGGGGTATGGCAGTTCCGGTGCCGGTCCCGCGCGACGCTATCTGTGGTTATCCCAATGGCCGGAGCGTGATGCTCACTATTGGGAACCTGGTATCTCCGCCACGATCTGTCCGGTCGCCTTGTTAACCGGTGCGCCGTATCTCGGCGTTAAATCGCTGAATCGCCTGAATCAGGTGGTAGCCCGCGATGCCCTGACTCCGGAATATGCGGAGGGAGTCATGTTGGACCATTCAGGGGTGCTGCGCGAGGGAATCATGTCCAATCTGTTTTGGGTAAAGGCCGGTATTGTCTACACCCCCGAGCTGGCAGATGGGGGCATCGCCGGCATTCAGCGGGGCGCTATTCTGGAGTGGCTGCGCGCGTGTGGCGTGCCGACCATGCTGGGTCGCTATCGGGCCGCGGCACTTCAGGAGGCTGACGAAATATTCTTCAGCAATAGCCTGATTGGCATCTGGCCAGTGCACCACTTTGTGGAACGCTTGTTACCCGGACATGATGGACCGATAGCATCCGCTTTGCTCGCATGGTGCAGGGACATGGGGTTGGGGCCGCAATCATGACCCGCAAGCGCCATGCCGCCCTGTTAATTCTATTGATCGCGTTATTCCCTTTTGGATTTTACGGCATCGCCATGTATTGGCCGGAAACTTTGCCGGCGAAGGGGGTGACGGTCCCCATTCCTCTGGGCGCCAGTAACGCGCAAAGTATCGCTAGTCTGGCGCATTCCGGGGTATTGCCGCATCCACGACTATTTCATCTGGCTTGGGCTTTGGCCGGGTATCCGCCCATACAGGCCGGGCTGTATGAGTTTCAGGGACGTATTAACCAGACGCAGGTACTCCACCGGTTAATTGCCGGGCAATCCACGCCACTTAACCTGCTGATTGTGCCCGGCTGGCGTTTGCAGAATATCTATCAGGAAATACGCGATAAAGCTCCTTATCTGGGCCAGCAGAACCTGCCACAGGGTGAGACAGCGGCACGTCGCCTCGCAGAGCAGGGTGTCGGTGCGCAAGGAAGTGCGGAGGGCTGGCTTTTCCCCGATAGTTACCGTTACGTTCCGGGTACCACCGCGCTGAGTGTGCTGCAGCGCGCCTATGTGCGCATGCAACGGGAATTACAGTCCTTGTGGGCCGGACGTGCTCCTGGATTGCCGCTGGGTGATCCCTACCAGGCCCTGATTCTGGCTTCTATCGTACAAAAGGAGGGTGCGCCGCCCGCAGAGCAGGCGCATATTGCCGCCGTGTTTCTCAATCGCTTGCGGCAGGGGATGCCTTTGCAATCTGATCCCACCGTGATTTACGCTTTGGGCGAGCGCTATACTGGGCTTTTGACGCCTCAGGAGATGCATGTGGAGAGCCCCTATAACACCTACTTGCACACCGGATTGCCGCCTACCCCCATTGCGATGCCGGGACTCAGTAGTCTGATGGCTGTACTGCATCCTGCGGACAGTGCCGACCTCTATTTTATCGCGCAAGGCGATGAATACCATTATTCAGAGAGTTACACGAAACATCTTGAGCAGATACAGCGTTATCTCCAGCATGCCGGAGGAGCAGGTTTGTGAACACGGGGGCGGCATCACTGAAGAATGGATTTTTCGTCACCTTAGAGGGTATCGAGGGCGCAGGAAAGAGTTCAGCGGTGCCGGTGTTGGCGGAATATTGTCGTCAGCAGGGTTACGCGGTGGAACTCACCCGGGAACCGGGCGGAGGACCTCTCGGTGAGGCTTTGCGTGCGATTTTTCTGGACGACCGCCTGCGCCTGGATGCGGACGAGGAATTGCTCCTGCTGTATGCCGGGCGTCGGGATCATTGGCTGACGCGTATTGCTCCCGCGCTGGCTGCCGGGAAAGTGGTTATCAGTGACCGCTATGAAGATTCCACCTATGCCTATCAGAGCGGCGGACGGGGTGTCACCCCCGAACATATTGCGGAATTGGCACGCTGGGCGGGGATTACGCGTCGTCCAGACCTGACGTTGTGGTTTGATGTGCCGCCGGAATTGGGCGCGACACGCATTCGCGCACGTCGACCGGATCGTCTGGAGCAAGAAGATCAAGCCTTCTTTGGCCGGGCGAGGGCGGTTTTCGCGGAACGCTGCGCGGCCGAACCACAAAGAATCTTGCGCGTGGATGCGACCCAAGCTCTGCCGGTGGTGCATGATATTTTGCGGGTACATCTGGCGCTGCGCCTAGCAGCCCATTGTTCATGAGTGCGCACCGTCCGCCACCCGCCGAATGGCAGCCGATAAAAAGTCTGCTGCAAGCGGGATTACCCCAGGCGATGCTCGCTGTCGGCGAATCGGGGACGCTGGTCGGACAGTACTGCGATGATTTGCAGCAGGCGGCCTTGTGTTTCGCGCCATCAGCGCAGGGGCTGTCCTGTGGAACCTGCCGTTCCTGTCGGTTGCTGGCAGAAGGTAATCATCCGGATCTGCTCGTTATTACGGCAGAAACGGGAAAACGTATTGCCATTGAGTCGGTGCGCCATGCCAATGACTTTCTCGCCTTCACCCCCCAGGTCAGCGCGCGTCGCTGGCTGCGCATCGAGCCGGCCGAAGCGATGACCGCGGCAGCCGCTAACGCCCTGCTCAAAACCCTGGAAGAGCCTGCGGCGCGCGCGCACATTCTTTTGCTCAGTGAGCGTCCGTCGCAGCTTCTGGCCACCATCCGGTCGCGTTTGCAAAAGTTGCCTTTCCCGGCGCTGCGGCTCGGGCAGTGCATGGTCTGGCTGGAAGGGCAGGGCATCCCCCCTGCGGAGGCACTCTTGTTAAGCCGACAGTTTGCGAATCGGCCGCTGCGTGCCTGTCAGCTCTGGGAATCCGGCTGGGTGACGCTGCGCCAAACCTGGATCGACACGTTATTGAACCTCCCTCGGCAAGGTCCTGTTGCGGCTTTGCGTTTGGCCGATAACTGGGCTAAAGACACAGAATTGCTTCTGCTGCGCGAGTTGATGTTGAGCTTGTCGGCGGATTTGCTTCGTCTCCGTAATCAGCGCCTGGACAGCATCGTGCATTTGGACTATTTGCAGTCGTTAGAGGTCATGGCGCAATCTGCTCAGGAGACATCCCTCTGGGAGACGCTGGAGAGTTGGATCCGGTTGCCTGAGTCTCTCGTGCAGAATCGCAATGTGGGCATGATGCTGGAAACGTTATTGTTGAGTTGGGTAGGCATTTGGTCAGGAGAGAGGGCGCATGGAATTACAAGCTGAGACCGGAGGTGCGGCAAAAGCGCTGTCCGTAGTGCTGCGGGACGCTATGGCGGTGCAGCGCTACTACATGCCCAGCATCAAAGGCGGCGGTGTGCTGGTGGAGACACCGAATCTTCTGCCCATAGGCACGGAGGTGCTGCTCATGATCAGTCTTCCTGACAGCCAGCCACGTGCACCCATAATGGGGAAGGTGGTGTGGGTGACCCCGCCGGATAACCGCGAGGGCCGACCGCCAGCCATTGGTGTTCAGTTCGTAAATGATCGCACTGGTGTCCTGATTCGTATTCAAAACGCGCTATCGGGCTTACCCAGGAACGATGGCGAGGTGTTGAGTTTTTAGGATGCGCCGTTTTGGCCCGCTCCGTGCGGAGTCATTGCTCTATCACCGGCGTCTGGGTTACACTCGGTCCCCTCAGGAGAGGTGACCGAGCGGCCGAAGGTGCAGCACTGGAAATGCTGTGTACTCCAAAAGGGTACCGTGGGTTCGAATCCCACCCTCTCCGCCATGTTATATAACTGCCTGATTTTCCATAAAGGAAGAAAGCTTTCAATGGGTTGCGACTAGACACTGTGGCTAGAAGTGTAGCTAAAAGTGAGGTCAAGAACCCTATGTACCTGCTCCGCAGAGGCGCGCTCTTCCATTTTTCCCACAAGCTCCCCGATGCTTTTCAAGGCCAGAATCTGAACCTCGCGTCCGGCCCCCGCAAGGTTGGCGGGAACGGCTATTTGCGGTTTTCCCTGGGTACCGGCAACCGCCGGGAAGCCGAACGCCTGGCCCGCCGCTATGCTGTTGAGGTGGACGAGGTCCTCCAGGCCCAGACACCCCTGTGCGCCGGGAAATCCCCTGTACAGATGAACCCGAAGGCACGATTCTGAAAGAGCTCTTCGATACCCTGCCAGCGGAACAGCAGGCGCATCTCCTGCAGTTCGTCAAACCAGTTCCCCGCCTATGTGGAAGCCATCAAAGCCAGCGGACAGGAACGCCTGTGGCCCTTTCTCAAGACCCGAGGCACTAACAAGGCCGACAGTGAAGTGCTGGGCCGCTGGTTCAACGGTTATATTCACAAAAAGCTGGGGTTCCCGGACAATGTCGTATTCCATTCCTTCCGGCACACTTTCAAAGACCTCTGCCGCAACGCCCACATTCCCAAGGATGCGCACCACCAGCTCACCGGGCATGCCTCCAGCGATACCGGGGACCGCTGTAAGGGGGCAGGCGAGCGCGTCCAGCGCTTGGCCTGGAAATGGGGCGTCCAGCCCCAGATTTCCGGGCTTCCTGCCCCTAATCCTGGCCACTGCAAGTGGCCAACCCCTGGGGTATGGAGCCAACCGGCGATGGGACCCCATCCAGCACGAGGGGCGGTACAGAGCCCCCATCAGGTGCTGCTGCCGCAAAGGCGCCCCATGCCGACCTAAGCGAACCGTGCAAACCGGGTGTTATATCAAGCCTATCGATTGAGGTGTTGATACCACCCACTTAGTCCCGTTGGACCAGATCCAAAGGACAAGAAGTCAGCGGGTCAGGAATCGTCGTACGTTGCCGCTTGTCCCGCCGAACCCCTTGCCAACCTTGAGATCGCATCAGGCGCTCTACGGTACAACGGGCCACCGGCAAGACCCTGCAGACGGGCTCGACCCCTTGAACTAGCCTTCCAAAGGTCCATCTAACCGGACATAGAGCCGGACTTTAAAGCGGCCTGACAGGTAGGTTTCTCAGAACCAATACATTGTTATATAATGAGATATGACCAATAAGAAACCGGACATAGAAGCGGACACAAAAGCGGCCAAGGACCGGGGCGAGACGATCTCGGCCATGGAGCCGCTGCTGATCGGCGCCGACTCCAAGCACCGGGCGGCACTGACCGATTTGGCGGTCGAACTGGCCGCCAGGAGTGCTGGCTTTCGCCGCTCCCTGCCCGGCAGCTTGTTCGGCTCGCTTGTCACCCTCGTGCGGGCGATGAACTGCTACTACAGCAACCTGATCGAGGGCCACGACACGCACCCGATCGACATCGAGCGCGCGCTCAAGGACGATTACAGCCAGGACGCCAAGAAGCGCGACCTCCAGCTTGAGGCCAAGGCCCATATCGCCGTTCAGCACTGGATCGACACCGGCGGGCTCAAGGCTCCGGCCACGACAACCGACGCGATCCTCGAAATCCACCGGCGCTTTTGCGAACTGCTGCCCGAAGAACTGCTGTGGGTCGAAGACCCACAAACCAAAGAGAAGATCAGGGTTATCCCCGGTGAACTGCGCCAGCGCAACGTGCAGGTCGGCCGGCATATCCCGGTCAGCGCACCGGCCGTGCCGCGCTTCCTCAAGCGCTACGAGGAGGTCTATGCGAAGCTCGGCAAGACGGAGACTATTATCGCAACGGCAGCGGCGCACCATCGCCTGGCATGGATTCACCCGTTCTTGGACGGCAACGGCCGCGTCGCGCGCCTCGTCTCGCATGCCACGCTGCTGGACGCGCTCGATACCGGCGCGGTCTGGTCGATTGCGCGCGGGCTCGCGCGCAACGTCAACGAATACAAAAGCCACCTCGCCGCCTGCGACGAGACGCGCCGCAACGATCTCGACGGGCGGGGAAACCTAAGCGAAGAAAACCTCGCCGCCTTCACGAAATTCTTCCTGACCACCTGCCTCGATCAGGTGAAATTCATGGAAGGGCTGATGCAGCCCGACCAGCTTCGCACACGCATCCTCACATGGGCCGAGGAGGAAATGCGCCTGAACAAGCTGCCGCCCAAGGCCAACAACATCCTCGAAGCGCTGCTCTATCGCGGCGAGCTGCCGCGCGGCGATGCCGCCACCATCGTCGGGACCGGCGAGCGTCAGGCCCGCCGCGTCGTTTCCGCCCTTATCGACCATGGCGTGGTCACATCCGAGAGCACGCGCGCACCGCTGCGCCTCACCTTCCCCGCAACGCTCGCTTCACGCTGGATGCCCGGACTGTTTCCAGAGAAGACAGGTTGAGGCGCGAGAATGCTCCAAAGGAAATAAATCGCCCGGGCTTAGTGGAGGGGGTTTTGCTTCCAATCAAGCTGCCTTTGGGGATGGCTGATTTATAGGGGTGTTATCAATACCTTAATCGATAGGCTTGGTGCTATATTGGGCATGGATACCTTACAGCAGCACCAGACAAACCTCCTCGACGCCCTGGAAGCGGTCAGCCGCTTCGGCTGGCTCACCCGCGACCAGATCACCCGCATACTTTGGCCGGAAAGCACTCCCGTCACCCGCGAAAAGCTTGGCCAGCGGCTGCTCGGCAAAGCCCAGGAAAAAGGGCTCCTGCTGCGCCGGGTCATCGATGGCGGCGGCTCCGCCTACGTGCTGCAATGGGGAGATGGCCATTGTGGACCAGAGAAGCCAACCTGAGGATCTACCAGGAATCAGGCAGGGGACGAGGAGCGATACCAGACGATTAATTTTATCAAGGGGGTAGGGGCTGCAGCAGGCGGGAAGCAGACGTAGGACTCGGCTAAAAGTAGTACCACTCGCCCCCGTCGCCCCAAAAATGGGGAATTTCATTATTTTGTCTAATGTCGAGGTGTAAATTGAAGCCAAATAAAACAATTGGATAGCACCATATTGGTGACACATGCACGAGACAAATTGATACCAAAGGTCTGGTCTGTGGCACCGATTTTTATCTACTCCCTGCCCCCAGAAGAGCCTGCAGGAATTCGTTCATAGCAAACTCCATGACTCTCCATGAACCATGGTCACTGGTGTCTCTTGCAATGGCACCAAGGGCAAGGTGGTAGGCATTATGTAATTGCACCAGATGGCTATCGTCCCCATACCCAAAACGATGCAATACGCTATGGCCGCGACACAGGCGACCATCCGTCAAGGACGCAATGTCAAGTTGTGTAGAATTGATTAGTAACATATTTTTTATGGCAGCATGCAATTTCAGGGTGCCGGCATAAAGACCGAACAGACTGACCGGTTGTGTGCCTGTATCGACGGCATAACTAGAGAGAAACTGCTGCAGACTGGTCAGCGGCAAGGGCTTGGATATCGCATATCCCTGCAGATAGGGCACACCTGTTGTGAGCATGGCACCGAGAATGTCCGATGTTTCCACTCCTTCAACTACCAGGTCCAGTTGCAGTTCTGAGGCCAGATCCTGAATGGTTCGGACGAAATGCAAGTCTTGCGGTCTTTCTCCGAGAAACCGGACAAAGCCTTGATCTAGTTTGATCTCGTCAATAGGGAGTTCTTTTAGACGTAAGAGGGAGGCATAGGCGCTACCCACATCATCAAGCGCCAGGCGAATGCCCATCCCTTTAATGTCATGCAAGACGGATAGCGCTACGTTGCGCTCCAGAAAATCGCTGCCCTCCAGAATCTCTAGGGTAATCCGTTGAGGGTCCACCCCACTGGCGCCGATTACGCCTTGCAGACAGGGTACACAATTCCCGCAGAATGACTCCGGAGCAACGTTGAAGGATACCCACAATGGCCACCCCAGATTATCCAGCTTTTTCAGGTCTTCCAACGCCTGAGTGAGGACCATACTGCTGAGATTACTCAGGTCGTTGACCGACAACTGAGGCAAGAATTCTGCCGGATACAGGATTTTGCCATCGTCATCCCGCAGCCGTGCCAGTGCTTCCACACCCACCACTTTGCGGCTGCCGCCACTCAGAACCGGTTGATACCAGACCTCCATGGCGCCTTCGCTCAATAGCCGTTGAGCTGGCGTACGCTGCCGTTCCCGTGCTGCATTTTTGTCACCGAACCTCCAGAAGTGCTCTCTATCCGCCTTATGGGACTTGCTCTCATAGAGGGCGTGGTCGGCGCTGCGCAGCAGTTGGTCACCCGTTTCTTCTTTCCCGAAGGGATACAGGGCGATCCCCATGCTCCCACTGATCTGGACGATCTCGCCATTGTTCAGTGGGATAGGGGTATTCATGGCTTCTTCTACCTTGGCGAGGATCGGGGTGAGATCATTCGGCCCAGAGAGGTCTTCCACCAGAAGCACAAACTCATCACCTCCTAGGCGAGCCACAAAGTCCGACTTACGCAATGCCTCCGGCAATCGCTTCCCCAGGGTCACGAGCACCGCGTCACCCGCTTCGTGGCCATAGGCGTCGTTCACAGGTTTAAAGCCGTCCAGATCCAGCATGCACACCGCCAGCAGCTTGCCATGCCGCTCTGCGCGGGCCATGGCTTGCTCCAGTTGTTCTTCCAGAAACCGGCGGTTTGGCAAATGCGTCAGCATATCATGGCGTGCCAGGTTTTCGATTTCTGCTTTTGCCTGTTCCAACTCGCGCTGTTCATAATATCGGCTCAGCCCCAACCCCAAGCTGGTAGCTAGCTGTTTCAATGTTTCCTGTAATGATCGCGTGAAGTGCTGAATTTCTTCGCTCTCGATCACCAGCACAGCAAATGGGATTTCCCCTCCACCCACAAACACGGGGATGGCCATAACGCTGCGGACCCGGTCAAATACACTACGGTCATCGCTGACATCTTGCGTCAGGGCCGATGAACTTGGATTCAGCGGGCCTTGCTGAAGCCCCGTACGGAACACCTCACCAGCCACGATAGTGGGGCATATTCCTTGCACTGGATATCGTAAGGGTACGGCTCTATCGGACAACGGATCGTCGTCCGTATCTGCCATCGCCTGTATGGTCAAAAACGCGCCTTCCAATTCTCTGGTAATGACATAGGCCCCAATTGCCTCCGTCTGCACTACCACATTATCCACCAGCCGTTGGTACATGGCCTGAAGGTTGTCCTGGCTCAGGAGATCCCGCTGAACCAGCAAGGTGACGGCCTGATATTGGCGCAGGCGTATCAATTGGCGAAGCAGATTTTGGGTAAACCAGCCGACGCCGCCAATCAGCAACAAGGCGAACAATAAAATAGGCAGCCGCTCCCGTTCGGCCCGCCAGAATACCTGACGGGCCGACAATGAGGCCCATTGCATATGTAACATTCCTGGGTGTCCTGGTACAGATATGGCCACCGTGCCGACGGGTATGGGTGAATGGGGCTCCGGCGGCGCCCAATGACCGCTCTTCCGAGAGGAAATCACCTGGCCTTGCGGATTGGTGAGCAGGACGATATGGGGAGAGGTGGAAAAGTCTGTCCGTATGGCTTGCTCCAGCACGGTGGCCTGCCAAAAGGCGAGGCCGAGAAACGTTACGCCCAGCGCTACAAAAAAGACGTTGCTCCACCACAGCATCCGCCGGTCCGGCTGGGACAGAAATCGTTCAGATGCGCTGGTCAGGAAGCCTCGGAATCGATCAGAAATAGACTGCCATGGTGAACCGGATGCAGGTCTGGTGGGCATTTTTTCGGTACTCCTGTGTCGCTGAGCACGTCGCCATTCTGCAGCGCATTGTATCACGTAAGGCAAAATTTAACTTCTCTCTCATTGGCCGACCGTTTTCGAGAGTCTTCAGATGGCGGTGATTGTTGCACAGTAAATCAAAGGGTTGCAATTATCGAAAACCATTCTCAAAAGACTGCTACGGTTTACAGTCATGGTGACGAGTTTCGAGGGATTGCTGGGCAGTAATCCGGTATCGGCGGCCGTGTCGGCCACCAGGTGAAGAACGCCTCTACCAAGGGCTTGGCTTTGGTCAGCCGGACATCCTGCTTTTTGGCTTCTTTCAGTCCCCGATCCCGAATCTCGGCTTCCAGTTGCAGCGGGGCCGGCTTTCCTTTACTTGATGAGGGATGCACGTTTCTCAACGCCCTCGAGGATCGGGACCAAAGTCGCTTCAGGCGCACCCGCCTTGGCGGCAAGCGCCTCGACTTCGGCAAGAGCCGCCTCGATCCGGGCA
>Ga0315298_1000582_pt1 | contig 70982 bp, 45 predicted proteins | sample WHS_1_MG_FD_203077 | JGI IMG/M metagenome (GOLD analysis project Ga0315298, IMG submission 203077) | Extremophilic microbial mat communities from Washburn Hot Springs, YNP, Wyoming, USA - WHS_1_MG | ecosystem: Environmental > Aquatic > Thermal springs > Hot (42-90C) | place: USA: Wyoming...
TAACTGCCCCCCGAGAAGTAGTTGGTGCCGGTGCCGCTGGAGTTGGTGTACACGCCGACCACCCCATAGATGCCGTTGCCGTTGGCAGTGCGCACCGTACGCCCGTCGCCGATGGTGACCGCCGGCTCGGCCTTGATGGTCACGAACCACATGTTGAAGAGCGACCAGAAGCCGTTGTCACCGAAGAACCCGTCACAGCCGGCGTCCTTGAAGTCCTGCAGGATGCGAGCCAGGTGCGCCTGCCAGCCCGGGTTCCCCGGGTCCATCAGGTACCAGGGGTAGCCGTCGGTACTCTGTAACCGCTTCCCGGTGGTGGGGTCGTGGATGAACCAGTCCTCGTGCGGATTCACCATGTCCCATTCAGAGTTCCCGAAGAAGTCAGTCATCCAATCGAACTCGCATACCAGAGCGCGGTAGACCAGCACTTTGAGCGAGGGGTTATAGGCCTTGTAGTCGCCTGGACGGGTGGGGTTGTCGAGGGCGATCAGGTTGTAGTGGGTGGCGAGGAACTGCTTCTCAGCAGAGGTGTAGGTGCCTGCGTAGGCGCACGCGTGGAATTTCTCCCGGGCTGCCAGCGGCAAAGCAGAGCAGACAAGCGCCATTGCCAACAGGAGCAAAATACGGGTGTGTTTTCGCTGCATCGCTTGATAGCACCCCCATCGGTGGTGTCGGACGGCTCTCCCGGCCGCCGCATAGGTTTGGGATCGGTTTTATAGGTCAGACAGCCTGCACAATACGGGGATCAGCGGCGCTCAGAGCCCGGCAGGGCGGGCATCCGGCCTCTCCAGTGGCAGCAGTATCGCCCCGGTGGCATCCTCCAAAGCCACGGTATCCGTGGGCGGTTCCAGCGTGCCGTCCAGGCGGACTTTACGGTACTGCCCGCCCAGGGCATGACTCACCGTGGCCCCGCGGCGATAGCCCTCCGCCAGTGGCGGTCGCACTACCACCAGGGCGCGCGCGAAGCGGCGAGAATAGATGCCGTCCTCGTGCCTGCGATAGTCGCCAAGCGGTGCTCCCAGGTCCAGCCTCCACTGTGCCGGACGATAGAGCCCATCATAGTCCCAGGCAAAGTTGAAACTCGAGCGCTCACCGCTCCCCAGCAGGTACGAGGCGTAGCAAAAGGTGACCGTCTTCTCCTCGTCGCTGGGGGAGCCGTGGGCGCTCCCGCTCTGTAACAGTACCCTCTTGTTCCCCTTCTGATATGAAACTATGCGCTGCAGGAAAAGCGCCCAGCGGTCGGGGCCGTCACACCAGTTCGGGCGCACCCCGCGCGCATGGAATGCCTCCTCCAGCATTCCCCCGTCGGCGATGGCTGCATAGCGGCTGTCGCCACCCCGGCGGTCCACCCCGTTGTAGTAGAGCAGGCCGCCGCTCCAGCGCTCCCGAGCCAGCCTGAGCATCCCGGCCAGGGCGTCCTGCCAGCCTTCCTCCAACCCGGGCGGTAGGAAAGAGGCCTTGTACTGTACATATACCGTACTTCCCACCGCCGGGGGCTTCCCCGAGGCGCCGCCCGCCAAGCGAATAGTCCCTCGCCCGTCCCGGTTGCTGAACTGGTCTTGGCCATGGCCCGCATATAGACTTTCGCCCTTGCCCTCAGGTTCCGTCCATACTCCGTACACCCACTGGATTGGCCAGCGCGTGCGCACCAGCGGCCCCACCTCCACCACCGCCGGCTCGCAATCCCGGCGGTCGGACACCAGGTAGTCCAGGTACACCCGGCGGGGGGCGCCTGGCGGGAGCATGATGGTACTGTGGTCCTCAGGGCCCGGGATGACGGCGGCCCCCTCCTTCCAGTTGCGCCCGCGCCGCCCGGGGTTGTCGTAAATCCCCAGCACCGCCTCGGTGCGCACCCGGGTCAGCACCTTGCCGTCGGTGGCCGCGGCGGGCTCCGCTTCGCTCCGCAGGTGCAGGCGCAGGTAGCGCGTAGTGAAGAGGCAGTCATCCATGAACAAGCCCTGGCAGCCCAGCTGCCGGCCCTTGGCTGCCTCCCGGGTGACGATCCAGGCGGCCCAGGGGGTGCGAGGGTCCATAAGGTAGTTGTTGAAATCCGCGCTGAACAGGCGGTAGCCCAGGGCCACGTCGTGAGTGAACCAGGACTCCCGGCCGTTCACCTCGTCCCAATTGGTCAGCCACGTCCCGGCAAACACGCCATCGAAGTAGTGCAGCACGCGGGTGCGCCCCCGCAGATAGGCCAGGTAGTCCGCGCGTTCGGTGCCGGTCACCAGCCAGTCCCAGGCCGCCAGTTCCTGCAGCTGGGCCAAGGTGTATTGCTCGCGGTAGGCGCAGGCGTGGAATCCGCCCTCCGCCCGCGCCGCCCCCGCACCCAGCGCCAGCAGGGCCGCCAGCATCACCGCGAACCGTACCGCCTCTGCCAACCTCGCCACTATTTCTCCCCCAGGTTCCCGCCACGGGCTCCCCTGAAAACACCGGCAGCCTGTCCTGCCTGCGCTCATCTTCCCTCCCGGCGGCAGGCACCCCTTGCTCTCCCTGGTGGATGTGTCGTTTTCCCGGACCATGGTGGGCATGCCCCTGCACACTGCCCGCTTGCCCGCCACCTTCCCGGGCCGCGTCGCTGCTTGATACATGCATTCCCAGGGAGGGCACGCCGTTTGCCCTCCCCCGGTGCGGACCGCGGTCGGAGGTGACTACGCGCATCTTGCTGGTTGACGACGAGCCCAACTTCGGGGAGGTATGCGCGGCTTACCTGGGCGACGCCGGGCATGCGGTGGACGTGGCCTGCAGCGCCGACGACGCGCGCGCCTGCCTGGCGATGCAGGAGTATGACGGCGTGTTCCTGGACCTGGTGTTGCCCGGCGAGGACGGGCTCTCCCTGCTCTCGTACATTCGCCGCCGGTGGCCGGCGCTACCCGTGATCATGGTCACGGCGCACGACCGCGACCCGCGCCTCCCGGCAGCCTTGGCGCTCGGGGCCGGCGGGCTGCTGGTCAAGCCCGTGGAGATGTCTGACTTGCGCGCCCTGGTGGAGGAGGGGCTCTTGCCCCGCGTACCGGAGTAGCATATTCGCCCACCCACACCTCTACACCCCCCTGCCGGTAAGGCAGGTACTTCTGGCCGTTTGTGCATTTCCTGCGCGCCTGCCTGCCGGGCTGTGCGCGTCCTGCCCATGCGGGGCCCGTCTCGCCCCTTGACCCGTGTTTCTTGGCCCCCGGATAATATGCGAGCGCAGGTCGGGCGACTACTCAGGGGTATCTCCCATGGCGAACACGCAAGCGACAGCCGTGCCCTCGCGGGCACGCCACAAAGCGATTATACGTTCCACCACCGACGGCGCCTCCCGGCCTCTGCGCGACCTCCTCCGCCGTACCGCTCTGGCCGCCGGATGTGCCGAATCGGACTGGGCCATGTTCAGGGTGGCCGGAACCGACACCGCTTTTGTGATGACCGGTGCCTCCCCCCTGCCTGCCATCCCAACTGCGGTGGCCGCCCTGCCGGCCGAAGTGCAGGTGGCGCTGCGTGAGCAGCGGCCGCTGCCCGGTGGGGGTGGCCTGGCTTTGCCTTTTCCCCATCCGGATGGGGACTGCGCCTGCCTGCTCCTGGGCCCACCGGCCGGCGAGACGGCCCCGGCCCTGGCGGCCTGTCACACCCTGCACGTGGGCCTGCGCGGGCTGTCCCGACAGCAGCAAGAGGACGGTCACCTGGAGTGGATGGCTGCCGCGGTGGCGCACGAGGTGCGCAACCCGCTCAGCGCCATCAAAGGCGCCACCCAGTACCTGGAGGGGAAACTGGAAGACGAGTTGTCCCGGCGCTTCCTCACCATCATCGGGCAAGAAGCCGACCGGCTTACCCGGCTGACCACCAACTTCCTGGCCTATGCACGACCTTATCAGGTGGTGCTGCGGCCACTGGATCTGAACCGGCTGGTGCTTGCCACCTGGGAACTGATTGCCCCCCAGGCGCACAAGCATGGAGTGGCTGCTTGCATGCGGCTGCACTCCCATCTGCCACCGGCGATGGGCGACGCCGAGGCGCTCAAGCAGGCGCTGATGAACGTGTTGCTCAATGCCGTGCAGGCCATGCCCCAGGGCGGAGAAGTAACGGTCCGCACCCGGCACCAGGGGCGGGGGCTGGCGGTGCTGGTAAGGGACCAGGGCGAGGGCATCCCTGAGCAGGCCCTGGCGCGCATCTTCGAGCCCTTCTTCAGCACCAAGCGCCAGGGCAGCGGACTGGGGTTGCCCATGGTGAAGCGCATCGTGGAGCAGCACCGGGGGGCGGTGGAAGTGACCAGCCGCCCCGGGCGGGGCACCCTGGTTTCCATCTCGCTACCGAGCGTGCGTCCGCTGCGGTGGCTGCCGGCCCACGAGGCATGTTGATGAACGAAGTGCGCACCATCCTGGTGGTGGATGACGAGCCCAACATTTGCTCGGTTCTCAGCAGTGCGCTGACAGACGAGGGCTACCAGGTGCTCACCGCCCCTGACGGCGAGCAGGCGCTGCGCCTGCTGCGGCGCCAGCCGGTCCATCTCCTCTTCACCGACATGCTCATGCCCAACATCGGTGGGCTGGACCTCCTGCGCCGGGCACGCCAACTCCAGCCCGGGCTGCCCGTGGTGGTGATCACGGCCTACGGGTCGGTGCCCAGCGCGGTGGAGGCCATGAAAGGTGGGGCTCTGGACTACCTGACCAAGCCGTTTGACCTGGAGCAGGTAAAGGTGGTTACGCGGCGCGCGCTGGAGGCGCCAGCCCACCCTGAGGCCTGCGCCGGGCCCGAGGCCGGCGCCGGTCTGGGCATCATCGGCAGCGACCCCCAGATGCAGCAAGTGCAGCGGCTGATTGAGAAGGTAGCCGGCAGCCGCGCGACTGTGCTCATCAGGGGGGAATCGGGGACCGGGAAGGAACTGGTGGCCCAGGCCATCCACCGCTTGAGCCCCCGCTGCCACCGCCCCTTCGTGGCTGTGGCCTGTGCCGCGCTCTCCTCGGACCTCCTGGAAAGTGAGTTGTTCGGGCACGAAAAGGGGGCGTTCACGGGCGCCATTGCCCAGCACACGGGCCGCTTTGAACTGGCCAACGGGGGCACCCTCTTCCTGGACGAGATCGGTGACATTAGCCCCAACCTGCAGTTGAAACTGCTGCGCGTGCTGCAGGAGCGGGCTTTCGAGCGCGTGGGTGGGACGCGCACGCTCAAGGTGGATGTGCGCCTGATCGCGGCCACCAACCGCGACCTGGAGCAGGCGGTGCGGGAGCGGGCCTTCCGCGAAGATCTCTACTTCCGGCTGAAGGTGGTGCAGATCTTCCTGCCCCCGTTGCGCGCCCGCAAGGCGGATATTCGCGCCCTGGCCGAGCACTTCGTAGCGAAGTACGCTCGAGAGAACGGCCGGGCGCTGGCCGGGCTCTCGCCGGAGGCCCTGGCCGTCCTGATCGGCTACGACTGGCCGGGCAATGTGCGGGAACTGGAAAACGCGATCGAACATGCCGTGGTGATGAGCGATCCTGAGGCGCAGTTGCTGAGTCGGGACGCTCTGCCTGCCTTGGGAACCCCCGGGCAGGAGCAGCCGCCGGTCACCCGCGACGCCCTGACCCGGGCGATCGCCGCCGGTGGCGGGGACCTGCTGGGCGCGGCCCGCGCCCTCGGGCTCTCGCCCGAGGCGCTTTGCCACTACCTGGACGCCTACGGCATCGAGACAGCGCTCTGCTGAGGAGGCCCCATGGAACTCGCTACTCGCCTGGAGACCCGCCAGGCTGCGGTGCGCAGGGCCGACCCCCGGCTTATCGCCCGCAATGCCATCCTTGAGTTATCCGTCACCCAGTTGCAGCAGCGCATCGAGGAAGAACTGGGCCAGAATCCCGCTCTGGAAGTACTGGAGGACAATGGCTGTCCCGTCTGCGGCATGCGCCTGGAAGGGCTGGCCTGCCATAACTGCGGCTACCATGCCCCCGACCCGGCGCTGGAGGCCGCCTGCGCCGATCTGGAGCCGGAACTGCACTTTGCCTTCACCTCCCCCCGCGACGCCGGCGAGCGCAGCGAGGACCCCATCGCCTTCCTGGAGGCGGAGTTTACCCTGCGTGAGCACGTGGCCATTCAGGCGCGCGGGGCCGCCCCGCGGCGGCTCTATCCGCTGGTCGAGTATCTGATCAACAGCCTGGACCCGGACGGCTACCTGGAGTGCGATCTGGTGGAGGCCGCCGCCCGCAACGGAGTCGAGGTGCGGCAGATGGAGCGCGCCCTGGCGATCATCCAGTCGCTAGACCCGCCCGGTATCGGCGCCCGCAGCCTGCAGGAATGCCTGCTGCTGCAACTGCGGGGCTTGCGGGAGGAGGGCGAGGACGAGCCGCTGGCCGAGCGCATCATCCGGGAATGCTGGCGGCTGCTTTCCGCCCGCGCTTACACCCGCATCGCCCGCCGGCTGGAGGTGACCCTGGCCGAGGTGGAGGCAGCGGTGACCTTCATTCGTTCCCGTCTCTGCCCCTGCCCGGGGGCGCGCTTTCGCCCGCCCTGGCATTGGAAGGTACCCGGCCCCCAGGCGGTGCTGCGGCCGGACCTGATCATCACCGCCGCCCCCGCCAGCCCCGTGGGCTACCGGGTGGAGATTCCCGTCGGACGCGAGATTGCTATCAACGAGCGCTATCTGTCTGCCTACGCCGCCCTCTCCGGGCGCACCGTGCGCGACCAGGATAGCCAGCACGTGCAGGAGGCGGTGGAGCGGGCCCGCCGCTTCCTGGCCCATCTGGAGGAGCGCAAGCAGACCATCCGCCGCATCACCGAGCAGGTGATCATCCGCCAGCGCGAGTTCCTGGATACCGGCTCGCAGTCGGCGCTGGTGCCCTTGACCAGGGCGGAGATTGCCAGGATCACCGGCTTCGACGAATCCACCGTGAGCCGGGCCACCGCGGGCAAGTTTGTGCTGCTGCCCAATAAGCAACTCGTGCCCTATGCCATCTTCTTCGATGCTTCGCTGGCTCTAAAGAGCGTGATCGCCCGTCTGGTCGCTCAGGAGGGCAAGGACAAGCCGCTCTCCGACCGCCGCCTGGCCGAGTTGCTGGCTGCCCTGGGCTATTCCATTGCCCGCCGCACCGTCGCCAAGTACCGCGAGGCATCCGGCATCCCCATGGCCGAGTTGCGGGGCCGCAAGCAGCCGGCCTGAAGGTTGCCCCTGCACCCGGTCGAACTATCCTGCCAACAATCTGGCGCGCGACCGGCGCGCCTTTGCCGGCAAGGAGGCAGCGGTGGACAAGGTACGAGTGGCCCTGATTGGTTCCGGCCCCATGGGGCGGGACCTGATGAAGCACCTGGGCACCATCCCGCAGGCGGTGATGGTAGCCTGCGCCGATCCCGACCCGGAGGCCGCCGCCCAGGCGGCGGCGCTGGGGGAGAACGCCCAGGCCTTTGCCAAGGCGGAGGACATGCTGGCCGTCATCAGGCCGGACGCGGTGGTGGTGGCCACTCCGCAGTTCGCGCACCGCGAGTGCGTGGAAATGGCGGCCAGCGCGGGGGCGCACATCTTCTGTGAGAAGCCCATGTCCACCACCACCGCCAACTGCACGGCCATGATCGAGGCGGCCAAGCGGGCGGGGGTCAAACTGATGATCGGCCAGGTGCTACGCTACCTGCCGACCTGGCGCACGGTGATCGAGATCGTGCGTTCGGGCGAACTCGGCGAGCCCCGCGGCCTGGCGGTCACCCGCATCGGCGGCGGCTTTGGGGGCGCCAGCCGTCCCTGGCGCGCCAGCCACGAGCAGAGCGGCGGTATCCTGATGGAGATCAACTCCCACGAGATAGACTTCATGCGCTGCCTCTGCGGGGACGTGGCCACCGTCTACTGCAACGCGGACTACATCGCCGGCGAGCAACTGCAGACGCCTGACAACCTCTATGTCTCCATGCGCTTTGCCAGCGGCGCCGCGGGCGTGCTCCACTCCTCCATGTCCTCCTGCATCGGCGAGTCCAGCGGCAAGATCCAGTGCACGCAGGGCACCATCTTCTACGGCAAGGGGTTTGGCGGCTCCGGCCTGCAGGTGGCCAAGCGGGGCCAGGAGCCCGAGATGCGGGAAGTTACCGACCCCGAGCCGGGCGTGCGCCGGGAGTTGAGAGAGTTCATCGAGGCCATCGTCAACGACACCCCGGTCCCCATCCCCGGGGAGGTGGGCCGGGCCAACGTGGAGGTGGCCGAGGCCGCCTACCTCTCCGCCCGTACCGGCGAGGTGGTCAAACTGCCGCTGGGATAGGGTTTCAAGGCGCGCGTTCGGGGGCTCAGGAGGAAAGGGACTGGCCGAGAACTCATGGCTACCATCCGGCTGAGGGCTCACTACTACCAGCAGTTTGATGCCGACCACACCCGGGAGGTGCCGGGGGAGGGATATGGCGGCTGGCAGACGGGCGAGATCGAGCTCTCGGCCGAGCATACCGCGGTGGTGGTGATGCACGCCTGGGACACCGGCACCCGGGAGGACTTTCCGGGCTGGTGGCGGTGCGTGGAGTACATTCCCCGGGCGGAGGCGATCGTGCGCACCGTCTTCCCGCCGCTGCTGGCGGCCGTGCGCCAAAGCCCGCTGCCCCTGTTCCACGTCGTCGGCGGTGGGGAGTACTACAAGCAGTATCCCGGCTACCAGCGTGCGGTGGACCTGGCCGGCCCCGCGCCCGCGGCCCTGCCGGGGATCGAGGCCGACCCCGTGCTGGAGCGGCTGCGCGCCTTTCGCGCTGCCAACGTCTTCGTGGGCAAGCATAACGAGGCCGACGTGGCCCGAGGCTTCGCCCGGCTGGACTTCCCCCCGGAGGCGCGCCCGCAAGGCGAGGAGGGCATCGCCGAGAACGGCCACCAACTCTTCGCGCTGTGCCGGGAGGCGGGGGTCAACCACCTCATCTACGCCGGCTTTGCCCTCAACTGGTGCCTGCTGCTCTCGCCGGGGGGCATGCACGAGATGAGCGGGCGGGGGATCATGTGCTCGGCCCTGCGCCAGGCCACCACCGCGGTGGAGAACAAGGAATCCTGTCGTCAGGAGTTGGCCAAGGAACTTGCGCTGTGGCGGGTGGCGCTGGCCTTCGGGTTTGTGTTTGACGTGGATGCGTTCGTACAAGCGATCGCCAGGCCAGCGTGAGGGAAGAGACTGGCAGGTCATCCTGAGGGAGGCCCCGGACCCTGAACCCCAGACCTTATCCCGGCAGGACTCCTACGCTTGCTCCCGAACCTCTGTTTGACCGACCGCCTGCGGGGGGGAGCATGCTCGCCCAACTCGACAGCGCAACCGTAGTGGGGATCGAGGCCTATCCCATTCAGGTGCAGGTGTACGTGAGTGGGGGGATGGGCAAGTTCGATATCGTGGGCCTGCCCGACACTGCGGTGAAGGAGTCGGCCAAGCGGGTGGAGGCCGCGGTCAAGAACTCCAACTTCGAGTTCAGCCACAGCCACCACATCACCGTCAACCTGGCCCCCGCCGATCTGCGCAAGGTGGGGCCGGCCTTCGACCTCCCCATCGCCCTGGGCACGCTCGCGGCCAGCGAGCAGATCACCGGCAAGTACCTGGATTCCTTCCTGGTAGTGGGGGAACTGGCGCTCGATGGCACCGTGCGCCCGGTCAACGGCGCGCTCTCGCTGGCCATGACCGCCCGCGAGCAGGGCAAGCGGCTGATGTGCCCCCGCGGCAACCTGCCCGAGGCTTCGGTGGTGGAGGGGCTGGAGATCTACCCAGTCACTACCCTCTATGAGGCCGCCACCATCGTGTGCGACCCCGGCCTCCCCGAGCGGGCTGCGCCGGACCTGGACCTGCTGGCGCGGCCGCAGTTCGAGGTGGATTTCGCCGAGGTGCGGGGGCAGGAGGTCGCTAAGCGCGCCCTGGAGGTGGCGGCCGCCGGCGGGCACAACGTGCTCATGATCGGCCCGCCCGGCAGCGGCAAGACCATGCTGGCCCGCCGCCTGCCCACCATCCTACCGCCGCTCACCCCGGCCGAGGCCCTGGAGTGCACGCGGGTGTACTCGGTGGCGGGGATGCTGCCGGCCGGGGAGGGGCTCATCTCCCAGCGCCCCTTCCGTGCGCCACACCACACCGTCTCCAGCCCGGGCATGGTGGGGGGCGGCGCCTTCCCCCGGCCGGGGGAGATCAGCCTGGCGCACCACGGGGTGCTCTTCCTGGACGAGTTTCCGGAGTTCAGCCGCGACTGCCTGGAATCCCTGCGCCAGCCCCTCGAGGACGGGGTGGTGACCATCAGCCGGGCCCAGGCCAGCCTCTCCTACCCGGCGCGGCTGATGCTGGTGGCGGCCATGAACCCGTGTCCCTGCGGGTTCTACGGCGACGCGGTGAAGAACTGCACCTGCAGCCCCAGCGCCGTCCATAACTACGTACGCCGGGTGAGCGGGCCGCTGCTCGACCGCATTGACGTGCACCTGGAGGTGGCCCGCCCCAAGACCGACGAGGTGCTGGGCCGGGCGGGCACCGGTGGCGAAACCTCGGCCGTGATTCGCGAGCGGGTAACGGCGGCGCGGGAGATCCAGCACCAGCGCTTCCGCCCGGCCACCGATCGACCGGCGGGGGGGGCGGCCACCGCCATCTTCTGCAACGCCCAGATGCGCACCCGGCACCTGCGCCAGTACTGCGCGCTCACCCCCGGTTGCGAGGCCCTGCTGCGCCACGCCCTGGAGAACCTGGGGCTGTCGGTGCGTGCCCACGACCGCATCCTGCGCCTGGCCCGCACCATCGCCGACCTGGCCGCCTCCCCCAACATCGCCGAGGAGCACATGGCCGAGGCCATAAACTACCGGTCGCTGGACCGGAAAGCGTGGGGGTGAGGCGCCCTCTGTAGGGCCAGCCTCGCCACGGCCTGCCGGGCCCTGTGGGGGCGGGGAACCGTGACCGTGGGGAGGGCCAGGCGACCGTCCCTCAGCGGGGCCGGTGTAGCGATGGCGGCAGCCCCCCTCACCCTCCCCTCTCCCCGCGGAGAGGGAACCTCGGCACCGCCCGCGGCGCTAACCCTCCAGCACCAGTATCCAGTCAGCCAGTAGCCGGCAGCCAGCATCACCCCCGCACTATCCTCACCGCCACGTCTTGCCGGAACTCGGGCAGGTGGAGGCGGGCGCCGGGGCCGCCGGTGAGGGGCACCGCCGGGGAATAGAGCCCGGTCTCCGGTGAGAAGCAGTCGGCGCGGTACCCCCCCTCCGGGAGGTCGAGCACCAGGTCGCCGCGGAGGGGGTCGCCGGCACCCGGCTCGTCCAACTCGCGCTCATCCGCCAGGTAGATGCGATAGTCCTCCCCGGGCACGGCCAGCACCGCTTCCACGGTGTGCTCGGGCTGCGCCTGCACCAGCCGCGGGGCCGGGCGCGCCCGGGCCAGGTCCAGGCTGTGCACGAAGCCGGCCAGGTGCCCCATCCAGGCGCGGATGTGCCGGCGGCTTTGGGGGGTGCCCCGCTCACAGTAGTTGATGATCGAAAAGTCAATGTAGTCGTAGTGCGCCCCGCACAAGAGCGCCGTCCAGGCCCGCTTGCGGTGGATGGTCCAGCCTTCGCGGTCCTTGTACTGGCTGGCGGCGTTGTCCTCGTCCAGGTTGATCGGCTGGGGCAGAGCATACGCCGCCCGGCAGAAGTCACGCACCGCCCGCAGCCGCAGCCGTTTGGACATGAAGGCGCCCATGTCGTAGGTCTTTCCACCCAGCGCCGTGCCTGGTAGTGGGTGGACGTTGACCACGTCCAGGGTCATCTCGTGGGACGACCGGTCGGTGCCCTGCTCCCATGGGTCGTAGCAGAAGGCCTCCTGGCCCGAGACCAGGTGCCCGGCCCCGGCATCAGCCTCGCGGATAGCCGCCGCTATCTCCCGCTGCCAGGCATTGACCTCCTCCCGGCTGGGGTGGGGCGAACCCTCCCCCCAGCCTCCCGGCTCGTTGCAGATCTCGTAGATCACGTTGTCATAGCGCCTGGTCTCGCTGACCACGCGGCGCACGTGGGCGACCTGCCGCGCAAAAACCTCCGGGTGGCGGCGGGTCAGCCATTCCTGCCAGGGGATCTGAGGTAGGCCGTTGACGTTGGCGGCATGGTGCAGCGGGTTGAGCGACCAGATTTCGGGTGAGTAGGTGTTGGAGAGTAGGGTCACCTCCACAATCACGCCCAGGTCGCTGGCCAGCCCCAGGAAGCCATGCAGGCGTTCCCAGAACTCGGGGTTGGTGCGGTCGAGGTCGTACTTCGGCTGGCCGTCGGGGGCGGTGCCGGGGCCGGTGCGCAGGAAGGGGGAGACGTAGTCCGGCGACTCCGGCTTGCAGGTGGAGTAGGGGTTGGTCGGAGCCTGCAACTCCCGGAAGAGCACGAAGAGCCGGGTAAGCGTGATCCCCCGCGCCGCGGCGTCCTGCAGGTAGCGCTGGTAGCGGAAGGGCCGGTTCATCACCGCCCCGTAGTGCTCGGTGGCGGTGACCAGCACCAACGGCCGGCCGCGGAACTCGAACAGTTTCTGGTTGTCGGGATGGATGCGTATGGGGGTCATGGGGTCTCCCTTCCTTGGCGCCAGCCGCCCTACACGGCCTCGAACTCCCCGCTCACCCCGGCGGCCGCGCCCAGGGCCAGGCTACGCGCGTCGCCCTGGCTGCCGGCGACGGTGACCCGGAAGCGGCCGGGCTCAAGCACCGGCTTGCCGTCTTCGCTGATCAGGCAGAGTTGCTCGGGGGCCAGCGTGAAGGCCACCTCCTGCGACTCCCCGGGCTCCAGGTGCACCCGGCGGAAGCCCGCCAGCGCCCGCACCGGGACGGGCAGTGAGGCCTCCAGATCCGAGAGGTAGACCTGCGCCACCTCGTCGCCCGGCCGGCTGCCGGTATTCGTCACCGTGGCCCGCACTTCCAGGCTCTCGCCCGCCCGCACCTGCTCCCGGGCCAAACGCAGCCCGGAGTAAGCGAACGAGGTGTAGGAGAGGCCGAAGCCGAACGGCCACAGCGGCGCCCGGTCGAGATAGCGGTAGGTGCGGCCCTGCATGCGGTAATCCTCGAAGGGCGGCAGGTCGTCCAGGGAGCGCACCACCGTCACCGGCAGCCGGCCGGCCGGGCTGAACTCGCCGAACAGCGCCTCGGCCACCGCCGTGCCCCCCTCCTCGCCCGGGTACCACACCCCCAGGATGGCAGGCACGTGCTCAGCAGCCCAGGGCAGGCTGATCGCGCTGCCACCGGTGAGCACCAGCACGGTGGGCCGGCCCACGGCCACAATGCGCTCCAGCAGGTCCTGCTGCACGGCGGGCAGGCCGAGCGTAATGCGGTCGCCCCCGGCCTCGGAGAAGGCGGCGTCGCCCTCCTCCCCCTCGATGCGGGGAGTCAGCCCCAGGCAGAGGATCACCGCGTCCGCCCGCTCGGTGGCCGACACCGCCTCGGAGAAGCCGCGCCGGTTGTCCCCCGCCTGCTCGCACCCCTGCGCATACCACAGGCGGGTGCGGGGGGAGAGCCGGGCCCGGATGCCGTCCAGCAGGGTCACGTAGCGGGAGGGGGTGCCGTTGTAGTTGCCCAAGAGCACGTCCAGCGACTCGGCGTTGGGGCCGATCACGGCCAGCGACCCCAGGTCAGGCCGCAGTGGCAGCAGGTCGCCCTCGTTCCTGAGCAGCACCAGCGACTGCCGGGCCATTTCGAGGGCGAGGCGCCGGTGCTGCTCGCAGTCATTCACCTCGTAAGGGATGGCCGCCCAGGGCACCCGCTCCGGCGGGTCAAACATCCCCAGCCGCAGGCGGGCCAGCATCAGGCGGGTGAGCGCGGTGTCAATCTCCCCCTCACCGATCAGCCCCTGCTGCACCGCGGAGAGCAGGCCGGCATAGACGCAGCCGCACTCCAGGTCGCACCCGGCACGCACGCTCAAGGCGGCCGATTCCGCCGAGCAGGCGGCCACCCGGTGCCGCTCGTGGATGTCGCTGATCGCCCCGCAGTCCGAGACCACGTACCCCGCGAACCCCCACTCCCCGCGCAGGATGTCCCCCAGCAGGGTGGGGCTGGCGCAGCAGGGCTCGCCTCCGGTGCGGTTGTAGGCGCCCATCACGCTGGCGGCGCCGCCCTCCTGTACGCAGGCGCGGAAGGCCGGCAGGTAGGTCTCGTAGAGGTCCTTGCGGCTGACCCGGGCGTCGAACTCGTGGCGCAGGCGCTCGGGCCCGCTGTGCACCGCGTAGTGCTTGGGGGTGGCGACCAGTTTGAGGTACCTGGGGTCGTCCCCCTGTAGCCCCCGCACGAAGGCCACGCCCATGCGGGAAGTGAGATAGGGGTCCTCGCCGTAGGTCTCCTGGCCTCGGCCCCAGCGGGGGTCGCGGAAGATATTGATATTGGGTGACCAGAAGGTGAGCCCCCGGTACCACCCGTGGTCGCCCTGGCGCAGCGCCTCGTGATGCTTGGCCCGGGCCTCGTCGGAGATGGCCACGGCCACCCGGTGCAGCAGGTCGTCATTCCAGGCGGCCGCCATGCCGATGGCCTGGGGGAAGACGGTGGCCACGCCGGCCCGCCCCACCCCGTGCAGGCACTCGTTCCACCAGTTGTAGGCGGGCACGCCCAGGCGCTCGATGGCCGGGGCGTCGTGCATCATCTGGGAGACCTTCTCCGAGAGCGTCATCCGCCCCACCAGGTCGCGGGCGCGCTCGGCTGGGGGCAGGTCGGGGTTCCGCCAGGCAGGCGTGGGCATAGCAGCCTCCTTGGGCAGGGCTGGCAAGAGGTTTGACGGGGAGGGGCGCCGGCCCTACTTGTACTCCCCCGCCTTCGCGCGCAGGGCCTCCATCGCCTCGTCGGGCACCGTGGCGTGGCCGAGTTTGGCCTCTGCCCACGGTCGGGGCTTGTGGTAGTCCGACCCGCCGGAGGGAAGCAAGCCCAGGCGCCGGCCCCAGCCCAGCAGGTACTCGGTCTGCTCGGGGGTGTGCCCCAGCCGCCAGCATTCCCAGCCATCCACCCCGGTCTCGCGCAGGAAGGCGAACTCGGCCTCGCTGGTCAGCGACCCCGCGCCGATGTGCTTCCAGGGGTGGGCCAGGATGGCCACGCCCCCGCCGCGGTGGATGAGGTCGCAGACCTGGCGCATGGAGTAGGGCAGGGCCACCGTGGGCGTGCCCGGGTCGCCCCAGGAGACGGGCGGGCCCTCGTGACCGGCACGGTGCAGGGCGGTGAGCACGTCCCCGCCCACCGGCACGTCGCCGGAGAAGTCCACGTCCTCCCACGCCAGGCGGATGCCGGTGGTCCCGGCCAGTTCCTCCATGCCGTCCCGAATCCACTGCCGCCAGGCGTCCTGGAGGGCGATGAAGTCCCGCTGGAAGGCCGGGTCCCCCACCTCCAGGAACAGCCCCACCACGTGCGTGAGCGCGCCCTGCAGGTCGCAATCCAGTTCTGCCCCGGGCACCACCTCCACCCCCCAGCGGGCGGCCGCGTACTGCGCCCCGGGTACAGCCGAGATGGCGTTGTGGTCGGTGATGGCCACCGCCCGCAGCCCCCGGGCGGCGGCGGTCTCGACCACCCGCGGGCCGCTCATCAGGCCATCGGAAGAGGTGGTGTGCACGTGCAGGTCGGAGGGCATGGCAAGACTCCAGGGTATGGGGTATGGGGTATAGGGTCTCGGGTCTCAGGGTTTCGGGCCGCGGAAGCACTCCCCCAGGAACGCCAGCGCGTCGGGCACCATGCGGTCCCAGTAGGGGGCCAGGTCGTGCCCATTTCCGGGCAGGCGCAGGTACTGCACCGGCCAGCCTCGCGCCTCGAGCGCGGCTACCAGCCGGTCGGACTGGTCCACCGGCACCAGGTCGTCGTCTATCCCGTGGCACACCAGGAAGGGGATCGGCTGCTCCGGGAGGCCGGGCGTCAAGCCGGTAAGGTAGGAGAGCGCGCTTGCCTGGCGCCAGCGGGCGGGGTCGATCTCGGGGTCCGCACCCACGAAAGCCGCGGCCGCAGGGCCGGCATTCGGGCCGAGGGTGGCCAGGTCCGAGGGGCCGCAGTAGCAGAGCACCGCCTGCACCGTGCTGGGGAACTCCGGCCAGCCACCCTCCCCCTCCAGCCGCCCGGGCGACACCGCCAGCAGCGCCGCCAGGTGCCCGCCAGCCGAGTGGCCCAGGGTGGCGATGCGCTCCGGGTCCGCCCCCAGATCGGCGGCGTGCGCCCGCACCCAGCGCAGGGCGCACTTGCAGTCCTCCACCGCCGCCGGGAAAGGCGCCTGCTCCACCACCCGGTAGTCAATGGCCAGGCACAGGTAGCCGTGCCCGGCCACCTGCAGGGCGAAGTCGCGGTAGTCCTCCTTCATCCCACCGTGCCAGCCCCCGCCGTGGATGAAGACCACCACCGGCAGGGGCGCAGGCGCGCCCTCCGGGCGGAACAGGTTCAGCACCAGCGGGACGTCGCCGCCCCTACCGTAGACCACGTTCTCGGCGATCAGCACCCGGTGCGGGAGGCCGGTCTCGGGCGCCGGAATGAAGGACAGGTTCAGGGGCACGGGCGTTCCTTTCTCAGGGCATCCATTTCTCGCCGGACAGGTCCCCGGCTGCCACCCGCTCCCGGAACTCGGCCGAGAGGTGGGCGAGGTACAACTGGGCGGTGCCGGTACGATCCGAGCGGAATAGGCAGAGGCTGCCGTCGGGGGAGAGCGTGGGGTGGGGATGGCCGAACTCGTAGTGATCCTGGCTGGCGCCGGCGTCACAGAAGCGGGCGAAGCGGCCGCTGGCCACGTGCACCAGTTGCAGGCCCTGGTCGGGCCAGTTGGTGTCGGCGGCGATCCACTCGCCATTCCAGGAGGCGCCGGAGTGCCAGAAGTAGGGGCCCTGGGCCAGCCGTCGGGGCGCCTGCCCCGGCTCGGCCAGCCAGATGCAGTGCTCGGGCGGCCGGCCGCAGCCCTGCACCGCCAGCCGCCGGCCGAGCAGCGTGCAGTGGGCATACTGCTCGGGAGCCAGGGGCTCCAGGTCGCGCCCGTCCTCGTCCACCAGCCACTTGGCGAGCAGGTCGCCTTTGTTGGTGATCACCCGCGAGCCGTCGGCCCGGGTCTGCGTGCCCCACTTCACCGTGCCCTTGGTCACCACCAGCCGGGGCCCGGTGGGGTCACAGGCAAACAGGTATCCGCCCAGGTCGAGGCGAGCGATCTTCCCATCTGCCAGGTCCACCCGCAGGGCGCCCCCCACCAGCCCGCTGTGGGTGAGGAAGATGCGCTTGCCGTCGGCGGACAGGTAGAGATTCTGCACCCAGCCCTCGGCCGGCACCTGCCCCTCCAGCGAGAGCAGGTCGGCCATCTCGCCGGTTTCCACGTCCACCGTGTAAAGGCGCCGGCCCCAGACCCCGTAGACCGTGCGCCCGTCCAGGGTGAGTCGGCAAGCCGGGCGGCCATAGTATCCTCCCCCCTGCTCGGCCTCAGGCATCTCAGTCAACTGGAAGAGGTTGAGCCCGTCGGCATCCACGCGGAAGAGGTCCCAGGGCGCGGTGCGGGCCACCGCCCGCTGGCAGAACAGCAGCACCCGGCGGTTGTCGGGGGTGATGCTGGGCCAGTCGTAGAGCATGTGGGCGCTGGGGGTGGGGTAGGCGGTCAGTTGGATCACCCGCACCCCGGTGTGCGGGTCCACGCGCTGGATGCGCTCGCTGGCAAAGGGGGTGCGGAGCATGGCGGACCTCCGGTCAGCGGATAGGCGAATGGAATGCTCTTGGGCGGCGGGCGGGAGAGGTCCTGCCGGGTGCCGTTACCGGCAGGCAAAGCCGCTGTCGTGGTGGAATCGCGCGGCCAAGCCTATCGCCACGGAGGCCGCCATGGCTCGCCTGCTCCCCCTGCTCGCGCTGCTGCTCTTCGCCGCCACGAGCGGCGGCTTGGCTCTTACCCTGGTGGACCACGGCCGACCCGCGGGCACGCTCGTCCTGGGCGCCCTGCAGGGCCCGGCGGTCCCCGCCGCGGCCGACCTGCAACGGGTGGTGGAGAGGATGTCGGGTGCCCAACTCCACCACGGCCCCTCACCCCCACCCTCTCCCGGGGGGAGAGGGGGCATCATCGCGGTTGGGCGCGAAGCAGACTTCCCGGGCATCCTGGACCAGCCGCTGGGCAAGACCGAGATTGCGCTCTGGGTAACCGGCGGCACGCTTTACGTGCTCGGCGGCAGCGACCAGGCGGTCTCGGATGCCGTCTATACCCTGCTCGACCGGCTCGGGTGCCGGTGGTACATGCCGGGAGAGATCGGAGAGGTGATCCCCGCGCGGCAGACGATCACGGTTCCGGACAACCTCCGCGTGCGCTTCAGCCCTGCCTTCGCCTGGCGGCACCCCTGGTGTGCTTTCGGTTTTCAAGGGGAATACGGCAGCCAGGGCGCGGCCCGGCGCTGGGGGGACTGGTACCGGCGCAACCGCTGTGGCGGCGACCAGGTGTGGATGAGCCATAACCTGCTCACCCCTATTCCGCCCGAGCGCTACTTCAAAGACCACCCCGAGTGGTATGCCCTGGTGAATGGCAAGCGTAAGCCCTCCCAGCCCTGCACCAGCAACCCCGACCTGCTCCCGGTCTACGTGGAAGCCATCAACCGCTACTTCGACGAGCACCCCCAGGCCCTGTCGTACTCGCTCTCGCCTGAGGACAACGCCGACTTCTGTGAATGTGAGTCTTGCCGGGCGCTGGACAGCGGCCTGCTGGACCCTGGCTTTGGCGGGCGGCCGGTGGTTACCGACCGACTGGTGAAGTTTTTCAACGCGGTGTCGGAGCGGGTGCGCCAGTGTCACCCTGACAAGTTCGTCACCTACTACGCCTACTTCAACCACACCCTGCCCCCCACCACGGTCAAACTGGGGCCGGGGGTGGGCACCGGGCTGACCGCGCAGCAGTTCTGCTCCATGCACGGGGTGCACGACCGCACCTGCGCCAGCCGGCAGAAGATGCGGGCCATCCTGGCGGAGTATGGCCGCCAGACCCCCCACCTCTTCATCCGGGAGTACGACCCGGCACCTTATACCGCAGGCCTGCCGTATCCGCTTTTCTTCGTGCACGCCCGGGAGATGCGGGTGTACCGGAACCTGGGGGTGCAGGGCTTGTCCATCGAGGCGCATAAGGCGTGGGCCAGCACCTTCCCCAACCTGTGGTTCTACGCGCGCTGGATGTGGGACCCCGATGGTGACGAGCAGGCGGCCCTGCGGGAGATGTGTCGGGACCTTTACGGCCCGGCCGCTGCCCCCATGGAGCGCTACTACCGCACGCTCGAGGGCGCCTTTGCCAAGAGCCAGGTGCACCTGAACTGGGGCCTGAAGGATTACGCCCGGGTGTGGCGCCCCGAGACGATCGCCCTGCTCGGGCAGGCACTGCGTGAGGCAAGAGCCCTGAGCCGGGAGGCCGACCCCGGGGTGCGGGAACGGGTGCTCTATGCGCACATGGAGTACGGGTATCTGTGCGATTACCTGGCATTTACCCGGGCGGTCGCCGCGGGCCAGGGGCCGCAGGCGTTGGCCCTGGGCGACCGGCTACTCGCTGACCTGCGCCGGCAGCGCGACCTGAATGAGGACCTTTGCCTTTACCCGGACTGCGTGCAGCGCATCGGGCGCCTGGTGCTGGAGGCCAAGCGGCGCTTCCCGGAGGCGGTGGATTTGCAGCGGCACGACCTGGTCTGTCGCCTGAGCGCAGTGTGGGATTTCCGGCCGGACCCCAAGGGCGAGGGTGAGGCCCAGGGGTGGCAGCGTGAGGAGGGGAGCAAAGGCTGGCGCCGAATCCGGGTGGACCGGCAGTGGTACGAGCAGATCAAGGGCGGCCTCACTGGCACCGCCTGGGCCCGCACCACCTTCCGGGTGCCCGCGCGCTTTGCCGGGCGCCGTATCCTGCTCTGGGTGGGCGCGCTGGACGAGCGGGGTATCATCTACCTGAACGGGCAGGAGGTCTGCCGCCGCCTGGAAGGCCTCGGCGAGAACGCCTGGATGGAGCCCTTCACGGTGGACCTCACCGCCGCCCTGCGCCCTGGCGAGATCAACCGGCTGGTGGTGCAGGCCGCGGCCGACACCACCCTGGGTGGGGTGTGGCAGGGCGCGCTGGTGTACAGCCCGAAGGAATAGCCCGGCCTACCGGCCGCACGGAGAAGCACATGGACAAGTCACTCGGTTTGCTGGCCGCCATCGCCCTGCTTGCCTGCAGCGCCGCCTGGTCGCTTGACCTGGTGCGCGACGGCAAGCCCGCGGCGGTCATCGTCACCGGCACCGGCGCCGCCTCGGAGCCCGCCTCCCTGGCCGTTGCCGACCTGCAGCGGGTGCTCGAGAGGATGAGCGGTGCGCAACTGGACCTGAGCCCCTCACCCCCACCCTCTCCCGGGGGGAGAGGCTGTATTGCGGTCGGCCTTGACACCGACTTCCCGGGAGTGCTCGACAAGCCCCTGGGCAAGCACGAGGTGGCCATCGTGACCCGGGGCAATGCGCTCTACATCCTGGGCGGGGGGCCGGCCTCCACGTCGGATGCCGTCTATACCTTTCTCGAGCGGCTGGGCTGCCGCTGGTACATGCCCGGCGAAATCGGGGAGGTGGTCCCCTCGCGGGCCACCGTCACCTGGGGCGAGCCCGACCTGCGCCAGACCCCCGCCTTTCTCATGCGCCAACCCTGGTACGCCTGGGGGGTGGATGGGGTGCACACGAGCCAGGCGGGCGGCCGGCGCTGGGACGATTGGCTGCGCCGGAATCGCTGTGGCGGGGAGCGGGTGTGGCACGGGCACAACTTGCTCGCGCCCATCCCCCCCGACAAGTATTTCAAGGACCATCCCGAGTACTACGCGTTGGTGCGCGGCGAGCGCCGGCCTACCCAGCCCTGTACCAGCAACCCGGACCTGGTGCCGATCTTCGTGGAGGCGATTTGCCGGAACCTGGAGGAGTACGGTCATAACTCCTACAGCCTGTGCCCGGAGGACAACGACCAGTTCTGCGAATGCGCCAACTGCCGGGCCCTGGACAGCGGCGTGCGTGACCCCGGGTTCGGGGGCAAGATCGTGGTTACCGACCGCCTGGTCAAGTTTTTCAACCAGGTGGCGGCAGGAGTGCGGCAGAAGCACCCCGAGGCCATAGTTACCTTCTACGGTTACCTCAATCACACGCTGCCCCCCACCACCGTGAAACTGGGGCCCGGGGTAGCCATGGTGTTCACCGCCCAGCAGTTTTGCACGGTGCACGGGGTGAGCGATCCCCAGTGTGCCAGCCGGCAGAAGATGAAGCGTATCTTGGCCGAATATGGGCGGCAGACCCCGCACCTCTACATCTATGAGTATGACCCCGCGCCCGGCTCGGCGGGCCTGCCCCAGCCGCTGTACCTGACCCACGCCCGGGACCTGCGGGTGTACCGCGACCTGGGGGTGCGGGGCTTCTCCATCGAAAGCCACAAGGCCTGGGCCAGCACCTTCCCCAACCATTGGTTCTGGGCCAAGGGGATGTGGAACCCCGATTTCGACGAGCGGGAGGCCCTGGCAGGCATGTGCCGGGACATGTACGGCCCGGCGGCCACGCCCATGCTGCGGTACTACACCCTGCTGGCCGGGGCGGTCGAGGATTCCGGGTCCCACCCCAACTGGGGGCTGAACCGCTATGCCCAGGTGTGGAAGCCGGAAACCGTCAAGGGCTTGGGCCAGGCGCTACAGGAGGCCGAGCGGGCGGCACGGGAGGCCGATTCTCAGGTGCGGGAGCGCGTGCTGTACGCCCGCCTGGAATACTCCTATCTCACCGCCTACCTGGACTTCGCCCACTTCCAACAGGCGGGGGAAGTGAGCCGGGCCATCCGGGCTGGCGAGCGCATGGTGAGCCTGCTGAACCGCCAGCGCGATCTGAATGAGGACCTGTGCCTGTACGTCGAGTGCATAAGTAACATGGAACGTCAGGTGCTGGCGCTCAAGCACGAATGGGCAAACAGCGCGGAGTTCGGTCGCACCAACGATGTGCTCTGCCGGCTGCCGGTAACCTGGGCCTTCCGCGAGGACCCCAAGGACCGCGGGCTGGCCGAGGGCTGGCAGGCCGAGGACCTGTCTCTCGCGGGCTGGGGGAAGATCCGTACCGACTCCCAGTGGTGCCGGCAGAAGGGGCACGAGGAGTTGAACGGAACGGCCTGGGCGCGCACCACCTTCCGCCTGCCCGCCCGGATCATCGGGCAGCGGGTGATGCTCCACGTGGGTGCCCTCGACGAGAAGGGGACCATCTGGATCAACGGCCAGCAGGTGGCGGAGCGCGGGGATGGCTTGCCCGATAACGCCTGGATGGCGCCCTTTGAGGTGGACGTGAGCCAGGCGGTGCGCCCCGGCGGCAATACCCTGGCCGTGCGAGCGGTGGCCGAGCGAGGTCTGGGTGGCATCTGGCGCCGGGCGCTGCTCTATATCCCGGGCAGGAAGGGGGGGGTGCGATGAGGATAAGACCGGTTCGCGACCTGGCGCTGGTGGAACCGTTGCCGGCGGATGATGTCTCCCCCGGCGGCATCCTGCTGCCCGACAAGCGGGAGGGCGAGCAGACCGCAAAGGGTATCGTGCGCGAGGTGGGCCCGGGGTTGATCGGCACCCCCATCGAGCCCGGCGTGCGCATCGCCTATCGCCCCGCGGGGGCCTGCCCACTGCAAGGCTCGGATGCCATCCTGCACCTGGTGCCCTATGACCAGATCCTGGCGGTGATTGAGATCGGGTGAAAGCCCTTCCCGTGCGCACGCTGCGGTCATGCTCGCGCCATTGCTGATCTGTCGGCCGGCCCGTGCCGGTGACGCTGCAGGTGGGCGGGCGGCCGGCCAAGGGCCGGGATCTGCTGGGCAACCGGTCTCCGGGGCCCCGCATCACCCTGCCGCCCCTGCAGCCGGTGCTGCTGGAAATCGGGCACTGAAGGGAGAAACGATGCGCCTCACGCTGGCTCTGTGCTTGACCGCCTGCCTGGCGGTCTTGGCGGCGGCGACGCCCTACCCCGAGTTATCCCCCCTGCTGGACGGTGGTTTCGAGCAGGCGGTGGGCGACCGGCCGGGTACCACCTGGACCTTCCAGGCGGCGCCCGGGAGCGATGCCCGGGCAGTCATTGACACCAAGGTGTTTCACGGCGGCCGGCGGTCGGTGCGGCTGAGCCTGTCCCGGGGCCAGACGCATGGCCAGGTGCTGGGCTCGTTGCAGCAGACCGTGCCCGTTGCCCCCAACACCGTCTACCGGCTGTCGCTGTGGGTGCGAGGCGAGCGCGCCGGCGACCACAACGAGGTCAACGACCCCGATGACCTCTGGATCGACATGCCCGCCGGCACCTTCGGCTGGACCCACCTCACCAAGACCCTGCTCACCAAGCCCGAGCAGACCCGCCTCACCATCATGCTCAACCTCTATGTGCCCACGCACGCCTGGTGGGTGGACGACCTGGTGCTGGCGCCCGACCACACTCCGCTCGCGGCCAAGATGCCGGGCGTGCAGGGTGGGCTGAGGGTGCCCGACCAGGTGGAGGGCGACAACCTGGAGAGCACAGCCACACTGCTGGTGGGAATGCCCGCGGCCGGTAAAGCCCGCTTGACGGTGCGCGCCGGCAACTCGGCGCGGGCGGCCACCGTGCCCCTGGCCGCGGGCCTGCAGCGCATCGAGATCCCCTGGAATACCGGCGCTCCGGGGCCCACCGTCCTCGACCTGCGCCTTGATATCCTGGATCGGGAGGGCAGGCTGATGGCAACTGCCGGCCGCCAGGTGAAGAAACTCTCCGGCGCCCCCGCCCTGGCGGCGCTCAAGCGCATCGGCGACGACCTGCCGGGCCTGCGCCGGCGGCTGGAGGCGCTGCGGGCGCGGAGGGTGGCCGTGGACTATCCCCTGGTGGGCCTGACCGTGCTCGAGCACTTCGTGCCCTGGGCCCAGCAGGATACCCGCCGGGCCGAGGTGCGCCGGGCCGAGTATGCCGTGCGTGACCTGCGCCAGACGCTGGCCCGGGTGAAGGAGGAGTTGGCCGCGCTGGAGGCCGACCCCAGGTCGGCGCCAGCGGTGGTTCGCTACCAGACCGGCACCGTGGCCATCAAGGGGACGCATTTCGAGGGGTCCCTGGCCCGCAGCGACGGCAGTAGGGGCACCGGCCCGCTCTTCTTCACCGGTTACGGTCACTTCAGCCAGGTGCGCGACGACCTGGAGGTCTTCCCTGACTACGGGATTAACGTAATCCAGATCGAGATCGGCCCCAACTCGGTGGTGCAGGCCGACGGCTCGGTGAGGATGGACGGCATCCGGGAAATCGAGCAGGTGCTCGATCGGGCGGCAGCGGCCAACGTGGCCGTCTGCCTGTTACTCTCGCCGCATTACTTCCCCGACTGGGCGCGGGAGCGCTGGCCGGAACTCAACCTCTGCCGGGGCGGCTTCTTCACCTACTGCCTGGATGCCCCGCAGGCCCGGGAGATCATTGCGACCTTCCTGAGCACCCTCATCCCGGCCATCAAGGACAAGCCCGCCCTGCACAGCCTGTGCCTCTCCAACGAGCCCATCTATACCGATACTGCCAGGTGCCCGCTTACCCATCGCCTATGGGCCGAGTGGCTGTCCCGGGAGCACGGGGACATCGCCAAGCTGAACGCGCGTCTGGGCACCGACTACCCGGCCTTCGATGCCGTGCCTATCCCCGGCAACCAGGACTACCAGGCGCCGCAGTTCGTGGAGTGGGTGCTCTTCAACAACGAGCGTTTTGCTGGCTTCCACCAGTTCATGGCTGACACGATTCACGAGTTGGCGCCGGGCATCCCGGTGCACGCCAAGGTGATGGCCTGGACCCCGCACGGGCGGGGAGACGTGGCCAATGGGGTGGATGCCGAACTGTTCGGCCGGCTGAGCCAGATCGGGGGGAACGACTGCTCGTATGGCTACCCGGGCCGGGGCGAGTGGGCTGTCAACTGGCAGTTGCAGAACTGGTTCTATGACCTGCAGCGCACGGTCTGCCGGCAGCCGGTATTCAACACCGAGAACCACTTGACACCCGATCGCTCGACTCATTACGTGCCGGGCGCGCACTTCCGCACCGCACTCTGGCAGGGGGCGGTGCACGGGCAGGGCGCCACCACCATCTGGGTGTGGGAGCGCACCTACGACAAGCAGAGTGACTTCTACGGCAACGTCATGCACCGGCCAGGCTGCGCCGAGGAGACCGGGCGGGTGGGCCTGGACCTGCTGCGCCTGGCTCCCGAGGTGGCGGCTCTGCAGCAGGAGCCGGTGGGGGTGGCCATGTTCCACTGCATCGCCTCCCTGGCCCGCTCAGCATCCTACCAGCCGCTGATGGATGCGGTCTATGAGGGGCTGAACTTTACCGGTGTGCAACTTGGGCTGGTCACCGACCGCATGGCTGCGGCGGGGGACTTCGGCGGTGCCAAGGCTTTGGTGCTCCCCGCTGCCACCCACGTGCCCGACGAGGCCTTTGCGGGCCTGGAGCGCTTTGTCCAGGAAGGTGGGAAACTGCTTGTGGTTGGCCGGGACAACCTGCGGTTTGACCGCTTCAGCCGGGAGCGCGACCCGGCCCGGGTACGGGCCCTGCTTGCCGGGGCCATGGTCCTGCCGGAGGATGACGCCCGGACTGCCGCGGCCGCCGGCCCCCAGCAGGCCGGGGCGCAGCGCCGGCTGCATGCCCGCCTGGTGGAGATTGTGGATAGGCTGGGACTGGAGCCTGGTTGGCGCCTTGCCGGAGAGCGGGGCCAGGCACCCTGGGGGGTGGAGTTTCGCACCGCCCGCCTGGGGAACCGCCGCCTGCTCAACGCGGTCAACTACCTCAAGCGCCCGCGCCGGGTAATGCTGGTCGCCGACGGCAAGCCGGCCCGGGGCCGGGACCTGATCTCCGGCCGGGAGGTGGGACCGACACTCGATCTGGCCCCCCTGCAGCCGGTGCTGGTGGAGGTGGGACGGCATGACTGACAGACCGCTGGGCCGTGGCGAGCGCCGGTACCTGCCGGCCCTGATCCTGGCGGGCGGTCTTGGTCGCCGCCGAATACTTCTCACCGGCCTGGCGGTGCGCCATTGGAGCCGCGGGTAAGGCCGCAATGCGATCCGTGCGGCAGACCGTAGTTCGCTTAGGAAGCCCCCGAAAGCCGGTCGGCCGCCTGCTTTATCTGAAGGTAAATCTTGTGCAGCCGTTCTTGGGCCTGCACCAGCTCCACAGTGGCGTCCTGCCAGGAACCGCCGTCCTTACCCTTGCGGAAGCCCTTCAGAAAACCCCGTGCGTCTTTCAGCTGCAGTATGATCTCCACGTGGTCCAAGATGCCCTCGCCCTCCAACTCCTGCAGCCTTATCTCCTGAGGCAAGTAATGGGTACGGTAGTAATTGTAGGCAATACAGGTTTCCCGGTACTGGCGCTCGCACAGTTCTTGGTAGGCCTCCATGCCGGCCCGGCGCAAGTGTTCTCGGGCGCAGATTACCTGCTCTGCCCGGTATCCCGGCTCCAGCTTCTCGTCAAGTGCGCGCCTCAGGTGGGCCAGTGCATCCCGCAGGTTCATGTAACCGGGGAGATTGAGCTCCCTGACCGTCTTGCTGTAATTGGCCAGGGCTAAGTGGGCAAAGAAATACTCCCTGCGAAACAGCTCCTCAATGCCCCTGGCCAACTGTTCGTGGGTGGTAGTGAAGATCGGGCCCGGATCCTGATCACTCGATGACATGGCGGCTACCTACAGGCGGGTGCTGCGCACCTCATCGAGCCTTCGCTGTGCTTCCTCCCCGGTAACCAGGCGAATGCTCTGTGCGCTGTTCCATCCACCATATACTCCCCCCTTGTTGATCCCGGATGCTTCTTTGTCCCAATCGGCAATGTGCTCACGCAGCCATTGCTCGGTGGGCGCTCCAACCGGATGCCCGTCTGATAGCCGCTCCCAGAGCCACTTGGCTTGCTTGCTCATCCTGCCGGTGATCTTCATGCCCATGGCTCCCTACAGCATTCGTGATCTCAGATTCGCTAATAGTGTATCCATTTCCCAGGTCAGTTCCTCCGCCTCCTGGGCGACTTTCTGATAGCGCTGGTCGAGATTCTCCCAATCAAGCGTCCGCTCCCAGGCGGGCTCGTTCTCGATCACCTGGTTCAAGCGGGAGCGCACTTCCCCAATCCTGGCGATTTCAGCCGGGAAGGCGGCCGGCTCCACTACTGCCAGATCTTGGCGTATCAGCGCTATAAGCCGCTTCATCCGGCCGGAGTAGATGGCCTTTCGGTACAGGAGCAACGCCTGGCAAAGGCAACCTCCTGCCTTGCTGAGTGCCGCCTGGTCGCCGCCCAGGTACTCTACGAGGAAACTGGACGCTTGGTGCATTAGGGGAGGAACGTCGAGATGGCCCTCACTTAGCTCAAGTTCGTAGTCGACCATGGCGTCGATAAGGGGGGCGTAGTACCGGTCCAAGAGGGCCTTGACCTCCTCAAACTCGCCCATCCCGTCCTCCCTGTGTGCGGCGCCTGCCACTGATATTAGCAGCCTGAACTCACAGAAGCAAGCACTCTTACATCCCGAACGCCGCCGCCTTGGGGAAGAGGGCGTTGATCAGCACGTGCGCGGGCTCCTCGGCATAGCAGTCGGGGAAGCAGGCGTGCAGTTCATCGTGGCTGCGGTAGCCAAACAGCACTTGCAGGAAGGTGAGCCCGGGGTAGCAGGCGTCGACCTCGCGGTGCGTCACGTCTCGCAGCGCCTCCACCTTGACCAGGCGCCCTTGCTGCAGGTGAAGGGATACCCTTGCCCGTAAAAGCCCAGGCGCAGCGTCCCGGTGTGCCCCACCGCCGGTGACGCGGCGAGCCGCCGCTCCAGCACCGGGGCGACGTGCTGCAGGAAGCGGGGCAGGTCGGGAACCCGCAGGTAGTGGGCGTAGGGCGGTCCCGGCTCGACCAACGACTGCGGCATCACCTGGTAGGCGGGATGCTCCGTGCCCAAGTCAAAGGCCATGCTGGTGAAGAGCGGCTTGTCCCTGGCCCATTCCGCGACCCTGCCGGCCGCCTGGTACTCCTCCCCCGTCTGCCGGATGTACTCGAGCACGCTGGGATTGATCGCCAGCCAGGAAAGGCCGGGCCGCACCTCGTAGCATGCCACCACGAAGGACCCACCCTGCAGCACCGGCTCGTGCCGCAGCATGCCCACCGCCTCCCCCGCCTCGCTCTCGATCACTCGCCACTGCCCCACGTGGGGGGCATGCTCAGGGCTCGGGTGCAGTTCATAGCGCCAGAGTGCCTCGCCGTCGGCGGGAGTGACCAGATAACGGGCGAAGGCGCGCTCGGCCAGGCTCCGCATCAGCGGCAGGTCGGCATCGGTGGCCGGCCGCAGCCGGTAGGGGAAGGTGGTCCCTGCCCTGGGGGGCGAGGGCCGCACCCCTACCCGCCGGGCGTGGTGGGCCACGCACATCTCATAGCCGAACTGGCGATAGAAGTGGGGGATGCCCAGGATCACCTGGGCCAGGTCGCCGCGCCGCTCGCTCCAGGCGTGCACCGTGTCCAGCTGGGCCCGGATCAGCGAGCGCCGGCGAAACTCGGGCAGCGTGCCCACGAACTCCGGCTGGCCCAGGGGGAACTCGATCCCGCCGTAGGCCCAGCGCCGGGGGATCAGGCACAGGCTGGAGACGATGGCGCCAGTGGCCACCTCCTCCACGATGGTGAAGTCGGCCGCGGTCATCCCCGGCCACAGTCTTCCCAGAGCGTGGTCGCGTATCAAGTTGCCAACCGACTTGTCCTCATGCACCCTGGCGTTGAAGGCAGCCAGCGCCTCCACGTCCTCCGGCCGCCCGCGGCGCAGTACCAGGCCCTCACCCAGGTCGCGGATCATCTCGCCGTAGCGGGGTTCTTCGTCGGGCAGGGCGCGCTCGGGCACGGTCTGTCTCCTTGCGGGTAGTGGCGTAACGTTGGCCACGGCGGGAGTAGTTACCTGCCGGGGGAGGCGGGGTTCGGGGGTCGGGGCTCGGGTCTCGGGCGGGCAAAGACCGCGGCAGTCAGCACCACCTTCTTCCGCTGGAAGAGGGTCGGGGTGAGGGGCGGGTCTCCTGCCTTCCCTCACACAAACCCGTCTTTCTCTTTGGTATCCCGGTGGTGAATGCTCCTCCGCCGACCACTCTACCTTCTCTTGGGTCTCTTCCCTTCCACGATCTCCTGCGCCCGGCGAGAGCATTCGGCCATCACCCGGGGCAGGTCCACGCAGCATAGTTGCCGGTCGCGCACCACCACCTGCCCGTCTACCAGCACGGTGCGCACGTCGCCCGCGCGGGCGGCATAGACCAGGTGGGAAACGAGGTGGTGCAGGGGCACCAGGTGCGGTTGCTGCAGGTCTACCAGCACCAGGTCGGCGCGGAAGCCGGGGGTGATTTGCCCCAGGTCGTCCAATCCCAGGGCCAGCGCCCCGCCCCGGGTGGCCAGCCAGAGCGCGGTGTCGGCGGGGACCACGGTGGGGCTGCCTAGGTGCACCTTGTGCAGCAGGGCGGCCAGGCGGGCCTCCTCCAGCACGTCCAGGTTGTTGTTGCTGGCGCAGCCATCGGTGCCCAGGCCGACCAGGGCCTCGCGCTTGAGCAACTCCGGCACGGGCGCCACCCCCGAGGCCAGTTTCATGTTGCTCCCGGGGCAGTGGGCGATCCCCACCCGGCGCCGGGCGAGGATGTCCATCTCCTCGGGCGAGAGGTGCACGCAGTGCGCGGCGAGCACGGGGTGAACTTCAAACAGCCCCAGCCGCTCCAGGTGCAGCACCGGGGTGAGCCCGGTGGACTGCTCGCTGCCCGTGACCTCGGCCACAGTTTCTGCGACGTGGATATGCAGGCCGATGCCCAGTTCGCGGGCACCCGCCATCACCTCCCGCAGCAGGGGGTCGGGGCAGGTGTAGGGGGCATGCGGTCCGAGCATCACCTGGATGCGCCCGCCCGCCTGGCCGTGCCACTGCCGGGCGAACTCGCAGGCCCGCCGCAGGTCCTCCGCGGCCGAGTCCAGGAAGCCCAGCAGCACGCCGGAGAGCACCGCCCGGATGCCCGAGTCGCGGCAGGCCTCGGCCGTGCGCTCGAAGGCGTAGTACATGTCGCAGAAGGTGGTCACGCCCCCGAGCAGCATCTCGGCGATGCCCAACAGCGAGCCCCAGTAGACATCGTCGTCGCTGATGCAGGCCTCGATGGGCCAGATTTTCTCCTGCAGCCAGGGCATGAGTTCCATGTCGTCGGCGTAGCCCCGCAAGAGCGTCATGGCGGCGTGGGTGTGGGCGTTGACCAGCCCTGGCATCAGGGCTTGGCCGGATCCATCAATGGTCTCGTCAAAGGGCCCGGCGGGCAGGTCGGCGGTGATGGCGGCAATACGCCCGTCCTCCACCACCACGTAGCCAGGAGTAAGCACGGGCAAGGCAGGGTCGAGGGTGACGACGTGGGCGTCCCTGATCAGCAGGCGCATGGGCAGACTCCGGTGGCGAAGATAGCCCCAGGGTAGCAACTTCACCGGGCCGGGGCAAGCGGTTGGGGGTGCCATTCGACTAGGGCGGGGGCACCCGCACCCTTGCACCCTGGGAGCGAAGGCCTCCCTTTACCTGCTATTCGCCTATTCGCCCATACGCTTGGCGTATTTTCACCTTGTGAATGCTGTAGCCCGGAACGGTCACCCTCCGGCGGCCCAGACGCTTGGTCACCGGGTGGGCGTTGGTGTTGAGGTAGAGCACGCCGTCGGCTACGCGGGTGGCGTAGACGCCATCCATGACTCCGTCAGGTTCGAGCCGGGGCGGCAGGCCGAGGCCCAGGCGCTCGGGCTGGCGGAGGAGGCCCGCCACCAGGCGCAGGAAGGCCCGGCGGGTGGCCGGCTTGTCGTGGTGGTCGCCCCCGCGGCCGCGGCGGTTGGCGCAACCGGGGTAGCAGGCGACCGCGCCCTTGCCGCGGCGGCTGAGGGACCCCAGGCCCCTCACCCCAACCCTCTCCCCGAGGGAGAGGGGGGAGAGCCGGGCGGCGGCAAGCCACTCCCACTCGTTGCCCTCCTCGTCCTGCACCGGGCCGAAGTCGTGGGTGATGAGCAACCCGCCGGCGGCCACCCAGGCCTCGATCGCCGCCATCTCGGCACGGCGCATGGTACTGCCCTGCAGCAGCACCAGGTAGCGGTAGCCCGCGAGCGCGCCGTCGGCAATCAGGGTAGCATCGAGCAGGTCGAAGTCGGTGAGGTCGCGCAACTCCTCGGCCTGCGGCCAGAACAGGGACCGGGGCTTGGTCTCGGCGAAGGCGCGCTCGTCGGTGAGCGCGAAGTGCAGTTTGGGGTAGTACACCGCCACCTCGACTTGCGACACCGTAGGCTGCAGGTGGTGGCGGAAGCGGCGGAAGGCCTCGATGCAATCAGGCGTCTGCAGGTGCCCGGCGTAGGTCCAGAACTGGTCGGCACCCGAGGTGACGGCGTTGTAGAGCCGGCTCACATTGCCCAAGGCGCTCATGTCACCTCCCCAGGGCTCGTTGCCAAAGGGCGCACCGTAGAACTTACAGGCCGTTGCCGCCCAGCGGGCATAGACGAAGTTGAAGGCGTAGGGAGTGCCCTCGTTGGTGATGCGCATGCCCGTACCATGGGGGGCGCTTACCTTGACCTGCTCAGGCCAGTCGCCGCCGTGGATGGGGTCACCGCTGCCGCCGGCAGCGTGGTAGATAGGCACCTGGGGGAAATGCCGGTGCGCGATCTCGGCCCAGCGCTCGGACCAGCGGGTCATGCACCCGATGTACCAGTCCGTGAAGTCTATCTCCGCGCGCCGGCTGGGCGCCTGGGGCGGGGTGAAGGGGGCGACTTGGTCCCAGCGCGCATAGTGGGTGCCCCAGGCACGGTTGAGGGCGTCGAGGGAGCCGTACTGCCGCTCCAGATGCCGGGGGAAATCGGCCCGGGCGTGGTCGTCGCCGCACCAGTAGCCCACGTGGGTGTGGTAGTCCGGCCCGCCGAAGTTACCGAAGACCGCGTTGTAGGTGGTTTCGCCGAAATCCCCCGAGGGCCCGAGCATGAGCGACTCGACCATCCCCGTGCCCCCATACCGCTCTGCCAGCAGCCCGAAGAAGCGGTCCACCTCGGGCAGCAGGTGGGGATTCCAGATGGACTGCACCGGGCAATCGCGCCCGTGCTCGAGGCAGCGCACGTAAACCGAGCGCTCCGATTCCCGGAACCACTGCGGGGTGGCATAGGAGGGGCCGATCATCACGAAGGCCACCCACTTCATCCCCCACCGGGCCAGCAACTCGACTGCCCGGTCGTAGTAACTCCAGTCCAGTTTGCCGGGCTGGGGCTCGACTGACGCCCAGCGCACGTAACTCTGCACGCTGGTGACGCCCAGCGCCCGGTAGATGGGCAGCCAGGCGGTGATGGCCCGCAGTTCCGGCAGGTCGTGGGCGGCGGAGATGGAGCCGATGTTGCCCACCGGCGCGGCGATCCCCACCGGCCTGCCGCCGAGTGCCCGTTGTGCCCGCGCGAAGCGGGCGCGCTCGGGGTCCTGGTAGCCGGCCGGGCGCCGGCTATCCACCCGCACCCGGGAAACCCACATGGGCTGATTGCAGAGCAGCGCCAGGTCATAGGAAGCCTCACCGGGCTCCAGGCGCACGGTAAGGGTTTGCCACTGGCCGGTGTCGAGCAGCAGGCCATAGGCTTCCTCGCCGCCCCGGGTGAGGGTGAAGGGGCCCATGCCCCGGTCCAGGTAGTCCACCGTGACATAGAGCGGCCTGGCTGGCGCTCCCGGTAGCGCGAAGCACATGCCGGCCGCAGAGACGTCCACCCGCCGGCTCTTGCCCCGGGCCCAGCCGCCGTTCACCATGGCAAAGCGTCGGTGGCGGAAGCGGCGGCAATCCCGCCCGCCCTCCCGGGCCGGCGTGGTGGCGACATCCAGCGGCTTATCCTCGGGCCCTGGCACCTGCGGCCCCAGCAGCCGCACGCCCTGCGCGCGGTTGCGCGCTCCCAGCACGATCTCGGCGGTGTACTCCTGTGCCATGCTCACCTCCTCCGCAGGGACAGTTGACCGCGGGCAGCGCGTGCACCTGCCAGCCGGGAGTGCGAGGCTTCAGCCCCCTTTGGTACGCGGCAGTCGCCGCCCCGCCTATCCCCACGAAGGCGGTGCCAACGCGGGGCAGACCTCTGCAGTCCATACGGCCCGACAGGGCTGCCGCCCTCCCGCGGCGAAGCCTTGGCCGGTTGCATCCCACCGCGGAGGTTGCCCATGAAGGCGCTGCTGGTGCTCGCGCTGGTCCTCTTCCCCACGCTGCTCGCCGCCGCCCCCCGGGTCCTGTTCCACGACGACTTCTCCTCCTACCCGGCGGGCAGCGAGGCGGAAAGCCGCTGGGAGGCGCTCTCCGGGCTGTGGCAGGTGCAGAACGGCCGCCTGCGGGCAGTGGGCAAGGTCGCCAACCTGGTCTATGCCCACGCCGCGCCGGAGTCAGACGACCAGACCATCACTGCCCTCATCCACATCGGCCGCCGGAACCGGGTGGGCTCGTGGGCGCACGCGGGGCTGGTGCTGGCGCAGGATTTCGGCAACTACTGGCACCTGGCGCTGGTGGAGGCGCCCGATGGCACCCGCTATGGCGAGTTGGGCGAGCAGTACGACCGCTTCTGGCAGGCGCAGGTCGAAGGCGCCACCCGTCTCCCCAAGCAGGAGGGGGTGAGCGAGACCTGGGAGCCCGGCGACTTCCGCTTCACCCTGCGGGTCAGTCCCGAGGGCATCCAGGGCACCATCGCCGAGGCCGGGAGCGGGCGCGTGGTGTTCCAGGGCGGTTACGGCTTCCCGGGCAACACCCCGGCGGTGCGCTCTGGCCGGGCGGGGGTGAAGGCGGTGGACCTGCGAGCAGACGTGGCGGAGGTTACGGTGAGTAGCGAACGCGAGCCCGAGGCCCGGAGCCCGGGGACTTTGGCTGCGGGACGCCTGGCGGTAATGCAGGCCAACCTGCCCGGCATGCCACCGGAATTACCGGAGCGCTTGGCGGCGGCCATGCGGGCGGCGGGTTGGGAGGCGGCACTGGTTTCCCCGGCGGAGGTGGCCAAGCCCGATTTCACGCCTGGCCGCTACGGGGTGGTGGTGGTGCCGCAATGCCAGACCTTCCCCGCAGAGGCCTACGAGGGGCTGACCCGCTACCTGCGGGGCGGGGGAAACCTGGTGGCGCTGGGCGGGCCTATCTTCTCCCGCCTGCTCTATGCTGATGGTGCGGGCAAGTGGCTCTCCTGGGAGGAGGTGCTCGCTAGCGCCAAGCCCGAGCACACCGCGCTCACCTGGGAGGACCAGGACCTGGATCGCTGGGGCCGGGCTACCAGTCATCCCCAGTACCACCTGCGCTACGGGCGCGCACCCGCCCCCGAGGGCCAGGGGCGGGTGCTGCGCATGGACTTCGAACACCTGGACGGGTGGGACAATATCACCTCCCCCGACCTGGGTCAGGTGCTCAAGGCCGAGGACGGTCTGATCATCTTTGAGGGCAAGGCCAACGAGAACATCAACATAGCCATGGAGTGGAAGGAGGAGGACGGCACCCGCTGGATCGCCGCCATCCCCCTCACCCGCAAGTGGGAGCGGCACGTGGTGCCGCTCGCCGACTTCAAGTTCTGGCCCGACAGCAGCCCGCCCACCCGGGGGGGGCCGGGTGACTTCCCGCACCCGGAGCGGATGCGCCAGTTCTCGCTGGGCCTGGCCCAGAGCCACGGCTCCTACCCCACCGGCGGACCATACACGGTGTGGATCGGCAACCTGGGGGCGGCGCCCTCGCCCATCAACCTGCAGCACACCCCCACCCTGCTGGAGGGGATGAGCCCCGAGTACAAGGTGTACCGGACCAAGGCCGACCGGGCGGCGCCCTACACGGGCCAGGTGGTGCTGGCCGAGGGCGGCCTGGACGCGCCCTTTGCCGCGGTCTGCCCCATCGCCCGCGCCCGCGGGCTGGGGTCCGAGGGCGCCCGCCCCGGGCGCTGGATCCCGCTGCTCGAGGCCTATGTGGGCAATGACCTGCGGGGGGCGGTGGCCTCCACCTGGGTGGCCTTCACCGGACCTTTCCGGCGGGCTTCCTGGACCGCCATCGGCCTGCCCGATAGCAAGTACGTGCTCGCGCACCTGGACCAGGTGGCGCCGGTGATCGCCGCCGCCGCCAAGCGTGCCTGCCAGGGGCTCTGGCTGGTCAAGGGCGGCAGCGATGCCTTCTGCTACTTCGCCGACGAGCCGGCCTCGCTGGGCGCTCAGGTGGCCAACCTGACGCCAGGCGAGCGGCAGGTAGTAGTGCGCCTGACCCTCACTGGCCCGCAAGGCCAGGTGGTTTCACAGGAGAACCCGGTCGCCCTGCCCGCGCTGGCCAGTGCCAGGCTCGCGCTGGACAAAGCGCAGACCCTGGCCCCCGGGCTTTACACCGCCACGGTGGAGTTGCGGGAGGACGGTCGCCTGGTGGACCGCATCGCGCATGAGTTCCGGGTGCTGGCCGCGCCGACCGACGGGCAGCCCCTCACCCCAGCCCTCTCCCGGGGGGAGAGGGAGAACATCGTTACCCAGCATGATGGCCAGTTCTGGCTACAGGGCAAGCCCTGGCATCCGCACGGCGTGAACTACTGGCCCTCCAACGTCACCGGGCTGGAGCCGTTCGAATACTGGCTGCACTGGCTAAGCCAGGGGCAGTACGACCCCGAGGTGGTAGAGCGGGACCTGGCCAGGCTACAGGCCCTGGGGGCCAACGCCGTCTCGATCCAGTTGAACACCGTGGACCAGGTGCCGGCACTCAACGACTTCCTGGCGCGCGCGCTGGCCCACGGGATCCGGGTGAATGTCTTCCTCTCCGGCGCTCACCCCCTGCAGAGTGACCTGGAGTTATGCACGGCGATGCTGGCACGGGGGCGCTTTGCCGGCAACCCGGCCATCTACGCCTACGACCTGGCGTGGGAACCTGCGGTGGGCAATGCCGACGCCCGCCGCCGCCTGGAGCCCGCCTGGACGGAATGGGTGAAGGATCGCTACGGGTCACTGGAAGTGGCGATGGGCGACTGGGGCTTCAGCCCCGAGATCCGGGAGAACGGCGACCTGGCCGGCCCCACCCAGGAGCAGATCCTGAACGATGGCGACGCCCGGGTGATGGTGGCCGCCTTTCGCCGCTTCCTCGACGACCACATCTCCGCTGGCTATGCACGGGTGATCGCGGCGCTGCGCCCCTACGACGACACGCACCTGTGGGGCGCCCGCACCGGTTATGGCGGCACCGGCCAGGAGGGGGTGGACCCGGCCATGCCCTTCGACCTGGCCGCAGGAGCCAAGCACCTGGACTTCACCAGCCCCGAGGGCTACGGCATGGGCGGGGCCTGGGAGAACTTCGCAGCCGGCGGCCTGATCACGGAGTACGGGCGCTGGGCAGGCGACGGCCGGCCCGTCTTCTGGGCCGAGTTCGGCTACACCATCTACCCCGGCATCACCCCAGAGCGCTACGTCAAGCAGGGCCGGCACTACGCCTATACCTACCGCATGGTCCAGATGCCCGGCGCGCCGGCCAACGGCTCGGCCGGCTGGTGGTTCCCGGGCGGGGTGCGGCTGGGAGAGAACAGCGACTATGGGGTGATGAACCCGGACGGCACCCCCCGGCCGGCCGCGCAGGCCATGAAGCAGTACTCGGCCTGGCCCGCGCCGGCCGGCAACCTGCCGGTGCACGAGATCACGATAGACCGGGACCTGCACCCCCGGGGCACCAGCCAGATCTGGCGGCGGCACCGGGCGGAGTTCCTGCAGGCGGTGCGCGCGGGCGAGCGGGTGGTGCTGCGCACCGCGGGCACCGGCACGACCTCGGTGGATTGCCCCCCCGTGGCCGTAGGGAACGTCCCTTGGACCGGCCACAACCCGCCCAAGTACCTGAACGGCGAATTCTACGACGCCCGCCGCGAGGGCGCCGACCTGGTGGTGTCGGTGGGCAACACGGGCGAGGCCAAGTGGCTCACCCCGGCCAGCGCCGCGGGCAAGCCAGGGGCGGTGTACGTGGTGGCCCTGGCGGGGGACAAGGAAGTGGCCCGGGCGCCCATCACCGCCGACGTCCCCCGCTACGGCGACGCCTCGGTGCGCCTGCCCGCGGCCGCCCTGGGTACGGCCCCCGTGCGCCTGATCCTGCTGGCGGAGGGGAGGACGAGGTTTGGAGGAACCTTTGTGGTGCCACCGCCGGGTTTGTAGTAGCGCCGTGAGGCGCGTTATCGCTTCGGCAGGGCGCGCCCGGACCGAAGCACGCTTCCGGCAGGCGCTGGCCAGAGTGAACCGCCGGCACGGGGACGTCCTGCGCCGGCTGGCCGGGTAACCGCCCCACCCATGCATCGTGGCGTAAGGTCTCAGTCGCGCAAGTCCCGCCCCGCGTCGGGCCCTTAGCAGCAACCCCTTTCCCCCTTCAACGGCCCCTTCCAGGCGGGCGGTAGGTAATCCCCCGGACGTGGAATAATAGGATAGGCAGGCCGGTCGTATGCCTGGCAACCGGTAACGGCCTGCGCCCTATCAAGCCACTACCATTATCAGACGGGGAATCCGCTATGAGACGCCTCCTCCTGGGCGGCCTGTGGGCTGCCATACTCCTGCTCATCTTCTCCACCCATGCCCGCGCTTCCGATCGCCTCCTGGTCCGCTTTCGGCCCGGTGTCGCCCCTGCCGAGCAGGCCCGCCTGCATCGTGAGGCGGGGGCGGTGTGGGAGGGCGAGATCGCGCCCCTGCGGGTGCAGGTGGTGCGCCTGGCCGGCCAGATACCCGCCGGGCGGGCCCTGGGCTGGTATCGCGCCCGGCCGCAGGTGGAGTTCGCGGAGCCGGATGCCCTGCTCGAGCCCGCGGCAGTCTACCCGGACGATCCCTACTTCGCCGGCTACCAGGACGAGTTGGCGCTACTCGGGGCGCCCGCCGCGTGGGAGTTGACTACCGGCAGTCCGGAGGTGCTGGTGGCGGTACTGGATACCGGGGTGGAACTCTCCCACCCCGACCTGGCGGGGCGGCTGGTATCCGGCTGGGACTTCGTGCAGGGAGACGCCGACCCGAGCGACGTCTATGGGCACGGCACCATGGTGACCGGGGTGCTGGGGGCGGCCACCGACAACGCCCTCGGGGTGGCCGGGGTCTCCTGGCACAACCCGGTGCTGGAGGTGCGGGTGGGCGGGGACTCCGGCTCGGCCAGCATCAGCGCCCTGGCCCGGGGCACGATCTACGCGGCCGACCGGGGGGCGCGGGCGATCAACATTTCCTTCACCACCAGCGCCTACTCGCAGACCCTGGCGGATGCCGTCGCCTATGCCTGGGGCAAGGGCGCGCTGGTGGTGGCGGGTGCGGGCAACTCCGGCGACGGCACCCGGCCCTGGTACCCGGCCGCCCTGCCCTATGTGATTGGGGTGTCGGGGGTGGAGGGCGACACCTTATCGCCGTATTCCAACTACGGCTCGTGGGTGGATGTGTGTGCGCCCTTCTCCTGCTACACCACGGTGATGGGCGGGGGCTACCGGCACGTGCAGGGGACCTCGTTCTCCGGTCCGTTCGTGGTCGGCCTGCTGGGGTTGGTCTTCTCCATGGACCCGAGCCTCAGCCCACAGGAGGCGGTGGACCTGGTCTGCGCCAATGCGGACGACCTGGGAGCGGCCGGCTTCGACCCGCTCTATGGCTGGGGACGGATCAACCTTTACCGCACGCTGCAGGCCGCGGCTGCAGGCGGCACGCCCAGCGACGGCACGCCGCCTACGGTGGAGTTCACGGAGCCGGCGGCAGGAGCCTTCCTGCGCGGGCCGGCAGCCATCCAGGTGTCGGCCGGCGATGACAACTTGCTGTCCCGGGTAGATCTGCAGATCAACGGCGCGCAGGCGGGCAGCCTGACCCAGGCCCCCTTCGCCTGGACCTGGAACACCGCGGCTGTCCCCGATGGGCCCTACACGCTCGCCGCGGTGGCGGTGGATGCCGCCGGCAACCAGGCCCGCGCCGAGCGCACGGTCACTGTGGACAACACCCCACCCACGACCTCCCTTACCTCACCCCTGCCGGGGGCGACCGTCAGCGGGACGGTCGCAGTCACAGCCGCGGCCGGCGACACGGGCAGCGGAGTGGCACAGGTGTCATTCTACCTCGACGGGACGCTGCAGTACACCGACAGCGCCGGCCCCTACCAGTGGTCATGGAACGCGGCCGCCGCGGTCCCGGGCAGCCACGCGTTGCTCGTGCGGGCGCGGGACCGTGCCGGCAATGAGGCGGTGGGCGGTCCGGTTACCGTGCAGGTGGCCGCCGCCTCGGTCACCGAGACCTTCTCCGGCGCGGTCTCCACGGCGGGCATCCGCAGCATGACCTACCAGGTGATGCTGGCGGAGGCGGGCGAGGTATGGGCGGTGCTGTCTTTCGCGGCCCCGGCCGACCTGGACCTGGCGTTGTATGCCGGCGACGGCCGCCGGCTGGCAGTATCGGCGGCCCGGCGCGGGACCACCGAGACCATTCGCTACCAGGCACAGGTGGCGGGCAGATACCGCCTGGTAGTTACCGCCCGCAAAGGAGGCTCCTCATACACGCTGCAGGTGACCCATCCGTGACCCCGCGGTAAGAAGGCGCCGCCTGCTGCCGTCGAATAGGGCAGAGGCGGGGCGCAGGTCCCGGGGAGGAGACCCTATGCGGCGGCCGGTGGGCACGCGCGGCATGACCCTGGTCGAGATGTTGGTGGTGCTCGCCATCATCGCCATCCTGGCCGGGCTGCTGTTCACGGTAGTGGCGCGCTCGCGGGAATCAGGCCGGCGGGCGGCCTGCATCCACAACATCAAGCAGCAACTCGACCTGGTCAAGGAATGGGAGGGGCGTGAAGACCAGTTACCCTCCGAGGTGCCGGACCAGCAGCGCTACCCCGAGATCTTCGAGTGCCCCTCCGACCCCGGGCGCGGGGAGGGGCATTCCAGTTACGAGTACTATCCCACCGAGGACCCGCACACCCCGCTCATCGTGTGCAAGCACCACCTGCGCTACGGGGTGGTGCTGGCGGCCTACTACGACGGCCAGGTGCGCACCATCCCGGCCGCCCGCTACACTGGCCCCTGAGGCCAGGGAGGAGATGCTGAGATGACCTGGCGCCATGGGAACCGGGGCCTGACCATGGTGGAACTGCTGGTGGTGCTGGCGATCATCAGCATCCTGGCCGCGATCTCGGTCGCCTACCTGATTCGCGCCCGCCATGCTCCCCACGTGGTTGCCTGCAAGGTAAACATGCGGGGGCTGTACCTGCATATCCAGGAGTTCGAGCGCTCCCACGGCCGCATGCCGACCCCGGAGGAGGCGGATCTGGTGAAGGCGCCGTGCCCGGCCCCGGGTGGCGGCGTCTACGAGTACTACCCGAACAAGGACGAGAACGCCATCATCCTGGTGTGCAAGAACCACATGAACACATCAGGGATCGTGATGGTGTGCCGCCATGACGGCTCGCTGCGGGGCATCCCCAACGATCGCTATGACGGGCCGTAGGCCGGCCGGTTTCTTTACCGCACCCCGGTCCTGCGCGCATCCCCGCGTTGCATCCCCCAGATTACCCCATAGGGTTTGCACTTCATCTCGGTGCGCAGGCAATGGTTGCGGCCGGGGGTGGTCTGGAAGAGTTCCACCAGGCCGTCGCCGTTGAGGTCCGCGGCCACCAGGTGGTAAGAGCCGGCCTTGCAGCGCCAGATGGTACTGCCATCGGTCCCGCGCAGGGCCTTCACCACGTGCTCGGTGGAGGCGCAGACCACCTCCAGCCGGCCGTCGGCATCGAGATCGAGCAGGCTGGGGCAGCCAAAGACGCGATTCTCCATGTCCGCCTTCCACAGCAGCCTGCCCTCGGGGGAGAGGGCCAGGCACCAGCCGTCCTCGCTGCCCACCACGATCTCGCGCTTGCCGTCGCCGTTGATATCCCCGGCGACAATCTGGTAGAGGCCAGAGCGCTCGGGATCCGAGGGCTCCCATTGGTATTCCCACAACTTCTTGCCCGCGGCGTCGAGCAAGAGCAGTTTGCTGTCGCCCGTGCTGATGGCCACCTCCACCTGCCCGTCCTCCCGCAGGTCGCCGCCGGTGACGCAGTTGGCGCCGGATTCCACCCGGTATTCCCACAGCGGCGTGCCGTCGCCCCGGAAGGCGAAGACCTGGCTCTCGCCGCTGCCGGCCAGTACCTCGCATACCCCGTCGCCGGTCAGGTCCACCATCACCGGCGAGGTCTCCACCTCGCCGTCAAACTCCCGCTTCCAGAGCAGGGTGCCGGTGGCGGCATCCAGCACATAGAGCCAGTGGTCCACGCAGCCGGCGGCCACCTCCGGGCGCCCGTCGCCGGTAATATCGCCGATGGCCACCGGGGTCCAGAAGCCGTCGCCGGCGGTGAACTGCCAGCGCACCCGGGCCTGGCGGTCCACGCACCAGACCGTGCCGTCCTCGTTGCCCATGAAGATCTCGGGCTTGCCGTCGCCATCCCCATCGGCCAGGCCCGGAGGGGCAAAGCGCATGCCGGGTGAGGGCTGCTTGTCGTGGGGGATGAAGGTGAACTTGCCCTGGGCATCGAGCAGGGCCATCCCGCCCCCGCCGTGCAGGCCGTTGTTGGGCACCATCACCTCGAGTCGGCCGTCATCGTAGAAATCGGCGGCGACGGCCGAATAGTACGAGCAGGGGTCGCCCGCATCCCAGAGGATGCGGCTGTCGCCCACCAGGGTCCACAGGCCGGCGCTCGCCTGGTCAGTAGTGGCGAGGCGCCTGGCCATATCCACCCTGGTGGGGACCTTCTGCCAGCGGCCCGCCCGGAAGGTGGCGAAGGTGATGGTGTCGGCCATCATCTGCTCCACCGACTTCAGGCGGAAGGTGAGGGCCAGCGTCTTCACCTCTGCCCGCCCGGTGATCTGCAGGTAATCGCCGCTGGGCGTCCCCAGGTCGCTCGGCTCGACCTCGGCCGGGTTCCAGCGGGTGCGGCTGACCTCCAGGGTGCCCCCCGCGCCGATGCCGGCGGTTACCCCGCAGGCGAAGGTGCAGGGCTTGCCCGCCTGCGCCTGCCGGGTCTCCTGGGGGAAGATGGTCACCTGCCGCCAGGTGGAGGTAGCCCAGTTCAGTGGGTTGCGGCCGTTGCCCGCCGCCACCGCCAAGGCCACCGGGGCGTCAAAGGCGACCCCCGGCGCGGGCAGGGTGAACTCGTACAGGTCTCCGGCAACCCGCCGGCCGGGCAGTGAGAAGCGCTTGAGGTCGATCACCGAGTCCCGGGTATAGAGCAGCCGGGGGTTGACCACGCCCTGTGGCGCCTTGATGTGCGCCCGCACCACCAGCGGCTGCGAGCCCGCCCAGCGTGGGGGCACCCACTGCAGGTTGATCTCGGGGAAGGCGAGGCGCCATTTCACAAAGGTCTGGGGCCGGGCCGGGTGAGTGCAGGCCTGGTAGAGCCGCAGCAGCGCCTCGCACAGGTACCCGGGCCCCTGGGTGGCGTCATAGTACAGGGGGCGGTCGAGGCCGATGGCCCCCGCGAACATCCCGCTCCTGCGGTCCGCGAACTCGCGGGCCATGGGGATGAAGGACCTGGCCTTGTCCAGCCACACCTTCTCGCCGGTCGCCTGGTAGAGGAGGGTGAAGAAGTCCATGTTGCCGGCTACCATCATCGCCATGCGGGCGCGGGGCACGGGCACCCGGTCAAAGCGAGCGGCGAAGCCGCGCGCCCATTGGAGGTACTTGGGGTTGCCGGTGAGCCGGTAGGCCTCGAGCACGGTGGTGCCGCCCCAGGGGTAGCCCTGCCAGTAAGCGCCCCAGGCCGCCTGCTCCCAATGGGGGTCGTCCCGATAGGCATCGTCCAGGTTGGCCAGCGCCGGCCAGAGCAGCCAGGGATCGGGCATCACCTGCGCGGCCTTGAAGAACAGTTGGCACACCCCGCCGCCATAGCGGTACTGCACGGGGGTCTGGAGCCGGTAGTCGCTGTACCAGGCATGTGCGAAGCGGCTGGTAGTCTCGTCGGTGTGGGAGGCGTAGGAGATCATCAGCCGGTGGATCCAGTCGCGGTAGAGGGGGTCACCGGTCTTAGCGCCAGTGAAGGCCCAGAGATAGGCGAAGGCGCTGCCGTACTCCACGAAGTTGCCGAACTCGCTCTGCACGCGGGGGGTATCCAGGTAGGCGTGCCGGTTCCAGCCGAAGCGGGAGAGGTCCTGGAAGTGCCCCTCCACCACCGCCTGCGCGTAGCGGGTAACCGCCCGGGGATTCATGGCCCAGATGCGGTCGTAGGGGACGATCTGGCGCTCCATCTCGTGCCGGGTGCCGTCAATGCGGTCGTCTACCAGGTCGTAGTCCGCATGCGCCCCCGTGGCCCAGAGGCCGGTGGTGGGGCTGATAGCCAGCCGCAGAAAATCGCGCAGGTAGGCGTCGGCGGCCCGGGCGTATTTCCGGTCGCCAGTGAGGTGCGAGAGCAGGTAGAGGGAGTTGAGGAACTCCGCATCCCGGCCGAGGTTTCCGCTGGCGGGGCTCTCCTTGGCATTCCAAAACTTACCCCAGGCGTTATAGGCCTGGTCCTCCTTCCAGTGCTTGGCCTCGAGCGCCCAGTCGCGATAGGTACGCTGGGTGGGGGCTGCGAGCGTGCGCAGGTCCACCATCTGGGTAAAGAAGGCGGTCTGCCGGGGCCCGTAGTGGTCGCGTCCGTAGTGGAGCATGGCATCGGCATGGGCGCGCACCAGGGCCAGGGCCTCGGCCCCGGTCGGCTGGGCTCCGGCCGGCCGGGCGAGTGAAGCGGCCGTAACCAGGGCGGCCGCGAGCAGGGGCAGACGGGAGCGCGTCATACTGTGACGTAACCTCACATGCCGCCCGACAGGGGGGCGGGTTGCAGATTCCAGATTCCAGGGAGGGGGAGGCGTCAAACCAGAGATGGCCCGGAGTTAGCAGTCACCTCTCACCTCTCACCCCAACCCTCTCCGGGGGGAGAGGGAGTTACAGCGGTATCGCGAACGCCCGGCACAGGAAAACGGCCATCTGGCCCCGCGTGACCGCGGCGTTTGGGCAATAGAGCCGGGGGCTGGTCGAACACCCCCCGGTAATCCCGGCCTGGTAGAGGGCCTCGATGTAGGAGTACTGAGGGTTGGTCTTGGGAACGTCGCTGAAGGTGGGCGTGGGCTTGTTGTAAGGGGCGATGCCCGCTGCCCGGCACAGGAAAACAGCCATCTGGCCCCGCGTGACCGCGGCGTTTGGGCAATAGAGCAGCGGGCTGGTCGAACACCCCCCGGTAATCCCGGCCTGGTAGAGGGCCTCGATGTAGGAGTACTGCGGGTTGGTCCTGGGCACGTCGCCGAAGGTGGGGGTGGGCTTGTCGTAGGGGGCGATGCCCGCCGCCCGGCAGATGAAGACCGCCATCTGCCCCCGGGTGACCGGCGAGTCCGGGCAATACAGGCGCGGGGTCACCGAGCAGCCGCTGGTGATCCCCTCCCGCACCACCGCCTCCACGTAGGCCCAGAAGGGCGCGGTGGGGGGAACGTCGGCGAAGGTGGCCACGTTGACCACCACTTGGGCGTAGTTGGTGCCGGTAGCGTTGGTGGCTCCCACCCGGTAGGTATAGACGCCGGGGGTGACGGTGGTGTCGTTATAGGAGGCAGCGTTCGCCGGGAGGGTAGCCAGGCGCAGCCAATCACTGCTGCCGGAGGCTTGCCGGTCAACCACGTAGCCGGTCTCGTTGGTGGCGTTATCGGTCCAGGTGAGCGCCACCTGGCTCAGCGAGACCACCTGGGCCTGGAGATTGCTGGGCGGGGCAGGGCCGGCGGCGGTGATGGTGACGCTGTCGGAGGCCAAGGCGGAGTAGATGCCGTGGTTATCCCTGGCCCGCGCCTGGATGGTATGGGTGCCGTTGCCCAGGACGACGGTGAACTGGTAGGCCTCGGTGCCTTCGTCGAACGCGCCGTCAGTGGCGGTGGCCTGCTGCCAGGCGCCGCCATCCACCTGGTACTCCACCGCCGAGATGGTGTTGAGGGAGGAAGCCGGTGGGGGCTGGATGGGGTCCTGGCTGTTGGCATTGGGCAGCAGCCCGACCTGGCCGGTGCCGGTGTAGGTCAGGGTGAAGTCCGGGCTGGGGTCGGGAGAGTAGGGCGTGAGGGTGCAGGTGGGGGCCACGTCCAGGATATCCGGGATGTGGTCGCCGTCCGTATCACGCAGACCGACCTGGCCCAGAGTGAACGGGCAGACGGCGGGGACGTCATAGGGCTCGGTCTGCCCGCGCATGATGCAGGGGACGTTGCTCGAGCCGCCATCCACGTAGTTGGAGTTGGGCACGTTGAGGTAACCCGAGCGCTCAGTGGGCGAGGAGGTGCCCGAGTACTCGTCGAGTGCCCAGAAGAGGTGCCCCATCTCGTGGGCCATCACCGCGTTCAGGTAGGCGATGCCGTAGCCGTCGTTATCGTAGGTGAGCACAGAGAAGGGCCCACCGAGGTAGGAATAGGCGAAGGAGGGGGTATCGGGGAACATGCCATCACTGTCGTTGAGGCTGTCCACCACGAACACCGCGAAGGCCCAGTCGCTGTGCTGGGTGTCACGCAGTTGGTTGACGTAGCCGTAAACGCGATCCCACATGTCCCCGGTGTCGAAGCCCTTGGTGGCCAGGCATTCGTTGATCCAGGTGGATTCATTCAGCGAGGAAACTTGGATCGGTTCCACGGTCACGGGCACGCTCAGGTTCTGCTCGTAGACGAAGGAGAGGTTAGCGTCGGGCCAGCGCACTCGCCACCACTCGCAGGCCTGCTGGATCTTGGAGACCACGGTCGCCTGCCGGGAGGGGCTCCAGTTCTCGGCGCTACCGGTGCTCTCGGGCAACCAGATTCCGACCGCCACCCGGCCCATCATGTAGTCGGAGGTATGGTAGAAATCGGTGCCCAGAGGGGCGTAGGCGCGCATGCCCAGAGCGGCCTCGTGGGGGACGCGACGCACGTCGTTGGCGGGCGGGGGCGGCGGCACCCAGCCCGGCGCCTGGGGCAGTGCCTCCTCCACACCCAGCGTGCGGTTCCAGGCCAGCAGGGCGGCCGCCAGTGCAGGCTTGGCAGCCTTGGGCCACTTCACCGGCCTGCGCACGACTTGCCGGATGGTTCCCTCGCCGACCACCTGGAGGCCGGATGGAACGTAGCCCAGCAGCGCGCCGTCAAACAGGTGATACGCCTGCCCCCCGTGGGCTTCCAGCGTGGCCGCGGCGGCCCGCGTATCGTCGGCGAGCACGAGGGCGTTTAGCGGGCCGGGGGCAGCGTGCGCCGCAACCGGCAGCAGGCAGAGCAGGACGAGCAGGCAGCAAGTGAACCTCAAAGCGTCTCTCCGCGGTGGTGGCCGTCGCCAGGAGCGGCCGGGGTAAGGCTGATGTTACCCGGCACCGGCACCCCTGTCAAAACATTGCGCTCGCTGGGCGGGGAAGGGAGCGACTTGCCGTGCACGCAGGCGGTATCCTGGGGCTTGCATCCTGGACGATTGCTGCTATAATACCGACTTGGTATCAACCGGTGGGCACGCGAGCGGCTTGTCCACCAACTGCACCTTGAGTGGAATGCGCCGGGTTTACGCCCGGACGCAGGCTCGCTATACTGGCGATTTGACCGCGGGCGCCCGGGTCCCGCGACCCGGCGGCCCGTACTCAGGGCACCTACCCGCCGGACCGGTGGCTGTGGAGGAAAGGAGGTGAAAACAACCCTTAGTGGCCACGAAACCGGGGCGGTTAGGCAGGCTGGGAGGCTGAGGCACCACCTGGAGCATGGCAGAGGAAACAAGGCAACTCGCGCCGCCACTCCTTGGTGGGCAAAGGCCCCCCGGCACTTTGATAGACACTAAGGAGAAGGCAAATGCTGAAGAAGTGTGCAGTAGGGGCGATGTTGCTGTCCCTACTCGTCGCAGTCAGTGCCCCGGTATTTGCCCAGGCTGCCGGCCCGTTTGCAGACGTGCCGGTTGACCACTGGGCATACAACGCCATCGAGCAGCTGGCGCAGGCCGGTCTGATCGAGGGCTACCCGGACGGCACATTCAAAGGACAGAAAGCGCTAACTCGTTACGAATTCGCGGTGGCCATCGCCCGCCTGCTGGACTATGCCCAGCGGACCTTCACGAGTGGCGGTGGTACCGGTCCTGCCGGGCCGCAGGGTCCGGCCGGTCCGGCCGGACCTCCCGGACCGCAGGGGCCGGCAGGTGGCCTGACCCCCGAGCAGCAGGCACTGCTTGATCGCCTGCAGCGAGAATTCGCCAACGAGTTGGCACAGTTGCGTGCCGACGTCGAGGACCTCACCCGGCGGGTGGAGGCACTCGAGGCGGTACCCCCGGTGGAGATGCCCAAGGTCAAGGTCGGCGGTGACATTCGCTGGCGCTTTGGCCTCTACGGCAACACCCTGCGCTTCAACTCGGGCGACACCAGTGGTTATCCCCCGAGCGTGGTGACGGTGGACGGCGTCCCCGTGGGAGTCACTGGGCTCATCCCCATTGGCGAGAACGTGGCGGTGATCCCCGACTCCATCAAGGACTCCTTCAAGGCCAACGACTTCTCGACCATGCGCACCCGGGTTATCCTCGACGGTGACCTGAGCGATAACCTGGCCGTGCATGCGACCCTGGTCGCGCAGCCGCGTAACAACTTCACCGACACGTTCTTCAACTACACCGATCCGGCCGGCAATATCGTTTCCCCCAATGCCGTGTACGCGAACGGGATCATGGATCTTGTGAACGTGGATGAGGCCTACGCGGTAGGCAAGACCGACTTCCTGCTCCCCATCAAGTGGACCGTCGGCAAGCAGTACTGGGGATGGGGTCAGGGGCTGCTGGTTGACAACGACCTGCAGGCGATCAAGTCCGCCCTGGCCCAGATGGACTTCGGTTCGGTCAAGGTAGACCTGCTGGCAGGCGCGCTCGACCGCGAGTTGTTCCAGGCGCAGACCACGGGGATCAACGCTCTTCCGGGCGAGGAGACCTCGGGCCAGGACAATTACCTGGCCGGCCGGCTGACCTTCAACATCGGTCAGTTCGACCTGGGTGGGACCTGGCTGCAGAACGGCTTTGGTGATGAGCAGGGGTGGGCAGTTGACCTGTCCACCAACATCTTCGGCCGCCGCATCTTCGGTGAGTGGGCGCGGCTGGAGAAGACCTCCAATGGGACTGACCTGGGTGACCTGGCCGATGAGCAGAACGACGCCATCGTGGCGGGCATTGACCTGTTCGACACCTCCTCCTTCCGCTTGACCGGGAAGTGGGGGATGGTCGAGCCGAACTATGCCTTTGGCCTTCAGGGCGGCGGCTTCGTTCCGGTTGACCCGCGGGTCATCAGCGGCGTGGTTGGCGTTAACCTCCCGCTGTCACTGCTGCATCCGTATGCAGAGTGGTCTCCCGACTACATCAACTGGGTGGATCGCCCCCTGTTCCTGGATCCGACCAACGTCGCCCGGGGCTGGGAAGTCGGCTTCACCTGGAAGACTCTGTTCGGCGGCACCATGCCGCTCTCTGTCCGCTGGTATGATGGCGACGCCTACAACCCGGCCTTCCTGACGGCCCTGGCTACTGGCGCCTCCACTGCGGGCATTGACAAGTGGCGCAGCGCCGACGGCGTGCTCGTGGTCAGCATTACCAAGCCGATCAACGAGAACGTGGACTTCACCCTGCTGTATGGCCGGCGTGAGGTTGAGAACGTCATGCGTGCCGTCCCCGGCGTCCTGCATGACGACCTGCAGGTGGTGCGCGGCGAAGTCGCCGTCCGCTTCTAACCTCTTCCGGTACGCGTAGCAAGCGGGCCGCCGGGTAACCGGCGGCCCGCTTCATTTTTTGGGGTGGGACAGTTACCTGAGAGCGCCCAGCCTGCGCCAAAGCGCCGCACGTGTGCTCAGGTAACTGTCCTTGTCGGCTGGCGGCACCCGGCACCCGGCACCCGGCACTCGAACCCCACCCGCCGCCGCCCCCTCTCCGCCAGCAGATATGCAGAGAGTGCGGGGTAGGGACAGGCACCCCGAGGCCCGCAGGGCCGGTAGCCGGTAGCCCCGGGCGTCAGCCCGGGGGAGGAGCGAGCGGATCAGCCCCGGCGGGGCGACAGGAGGCAGGGTCTGCAATGGTCACGATCTGCCCCGGTCATGAGGGCCGGTCGGCACCCCCTCACCCTCCCCTCTCCCTCCAGGGAGAGGGTAAGCACAGGCCACCCGCCCCCCTATCCCTGCAGGGAGCGGGGGAGCATGGGCCTGGGCTCCGGGTGGCGGGCATGCGCCTGGCTCTGACAGGTAACCGTCCCTGTCACCCGGTCCCCTACCGCCCGTAGGTAAAGCGATGCAGCGCCTTCCCGGCGCGAGAGAGGGCCTGGTGGCTGGCCTGGTAGAGCCGGGCGCCCAGCGTGGGACGGGGCGGGGGCCCGGTCGGTGCCGGGGGGCGCGGCGGAGGTGGGGTGAGGAAGCGGAGCGGGCGCTCGCCCGGGCGTACGTAATTCAGCCGCCGCGCCTCCAGGGCGATCCCCTCGGGGGAGGAGAGCACCTGTTTCTCGCGCTCGAGCCGCCGGTGCAGGGCGCGCTCGGCGGCCAGTTGGCTGCGTAGCACCCGCAACTCGCCGCGCTGCTGGTGCTGCAGGAGGAAGGGGTGGGGGACCTTCCAGCACAGGTACATGCCCAGGGCGCCGGTGACGGCCAGCGCCGCTCCCAGGCCGGCCACCCGGAGCAGGTGGCGATGCAGGGGATACCCGGTTGTGTGCGGCACGGCCACGGCTGAGACCTGTCTTGAAATGCGTCAGTGCCTGCCTGGTCAGTGTAGCATAGGGCGGCAGGGAGGGCAACAGCCCGCCGTGTGGCCGAGTGGTGATCCCAGGGGTCAAGGAACAACCGAACCCTGGCGACGGCAGCGAGAGGCCAGTAAGCGAGGCAGAGGGGAGCGGGATTTCTCGAGCGGTGATACCTCGCGTGCTCGGGATCACCGCTCGAAATGACAACGCCCTATTGCAGGCTCTCGCCCACCACGCCCACGCGGATCAGGTTGGTCTGACCGGGGACACCGACGGGGACGCCGGCGGTGATCACCACGGTGTCACCACGGCGGACCTGACCGCTGTGCAGGGCGGCGGTGATGGCCTGGTGGACCATCTCGTCTGTGGTGCGATAGGGGGGGACGAGTATGGGGCAGATGCCCCACACCAGGGCCAGCCGCCGGTAGGTATCCTCGCGGGGGGTGACCGCCAGGATGGGAGGCCGGGGGCGGTAGCGGGAGACCATGCGCGCGGTATAGCCGGAATCAGTGGAGGTGATGATGGCCCGCACCCCGAGGTCATGGGCAATGGCGGTGCTGGATTCGCTGATGGCCTCGGTGACCGTGAGCGAGCGCAACTCGAGCAGCCGGCGGCGGGCCGCAGTATAGTCGATGAGCCCCTCCGCGCGGGCGGCCACCCTGGCCATGGTGGAGGCCGCCTGCCGGGGGTACTTGCCCACGGCGGTCTCGCCGGAAAGCATCACCGCATCCGTGCCGTCCAGGATGGCGTTGGCGATGTCGGAGACCTCGGCCCGGGTGGGACGGGGGTTGGCAATCATGCTCTCGAGCATCTGGGTGGCGGTAATCACTGGCTTGCCGGCCAGGTTGCAGCGTTGGATGATCTGCTTCTGCAGGATGGGCACCTGATCGAGGGGCATCTCCACCCCCAGGTCGCCGCGGGCCACCATGATGCCATCAGCGGCGGCGATGATGGCATCCAGATTGGCGATCGCCTCCCGCTTTTCGATCTTGGCAATGATGGGGATCTCCACGCCCGCCTGTTGCATGCGCGCCCGTAGCGGGTCCAGGTCGGCCGCCTGACGCACGAACGAGGCGGCCACCCAGTCCACCCCGTTGGCGATGCCCCAGTCCAGATCGGCCAGGTCCTTCTCGGTGACCGCGCTGATGGGCAGCGCGGTGTCGGGGACGTTTACCCCCTGGTGGGAGACAATGGTCCCGGTGGCGGTGACGGTGGTCTGCACCTCTTCGGTCCCAACCGCATCCACCCGGAGCATGGGCAGCCCGTCGCCAAGCAGGATGCGCTGGCCAGGATGCAGGTAGGTGAGCAGCCCGGGGTAATCCAGGGTAGCCTGTAGCGCGCTCCCAGGCACCGGGCGGCTACTGAGCGTGAAGGGCCGCCCGCGCACCAGTTGCACGGGGCCGCCCGCGATCTCCCCCAGGCGCAACTTCGGCCCGCAGAGGTCCTGCAGGATGGCGAGCGGCCGACCCATGGCGGCAGCCAGCCCCCGCACCTCCTGCAGCCGGCGCAGATGATCGTCATGGCTGCCGTGGGAGAAGTTGAGCCGGGCCACGTTCATGCCCGCCCGCACCAGGCTGGCGGTAATGCCCGGCGCGTCGGTGGCCGGCCCCAAAGTGCAGACTATCTTGGCGCGACGCACGTGGACCTCGGGTTTCGGGTTTCGGACGGGAGGGGAAGGTCTTTCTACTACTCGACCATTCACCACTCCACTTACCCGGTCTACTTCTTCAGGTTGTAGAACACCTCAGCCCCGCCGTAGCGGGCGGTCTCGCCCAGCATCTCCTCGATGCGTAGCAGTTGGTTGTACTTGGCCACGCGGTCGGTGCGGGCGGGGGCACCGGTCTTTATCTGCCCGACGTTGGTGGCCACCGCTACGTCCGCGAGGGTGGCGTCCTCGGTCTCGCCTGAGCGATGGGAGACCACCGCAGTGTAGGAGGCGCGCTTGGCCATTTCGATGCAGTCCAGGGTCTCGGTGAGGGTGCCGATCTGATTCAGTTTGATCAGGATGGAGTTGGCCACGCCGCGGGAGATGCCCTCAGCCAGGCGCTGCACGTTGGTGACAAAGAGGTCATCGCCCACCAGTTGAATGCGCTTGCCGAGGCGGTCGGTGAGTTTCTTCCAGGTCTCCCAGTCATCTTCGGCCACCCCGTCCTCGATGGAGACGATGGGGTAGCGGTCGCACAGGGAGGCGTAGTACTCCACCAGTCCGTCACCATCCAGGCTCTTGTTCTCTCCCCGTAACTCGTACTTGCCGTTCTCGTAGAACTCGGAGGCGGCGGGGTCGAGGGCAATGGCCACTTCCTCGCCGGGGCGATAACCGGCGGCGCTGATGGCCTCCATGATCACCTGGATCGCCTCTTCGTTGGATTGCAGGTTGGGAGCAAACCCGCCCTCGTCCCCCACCGCGGTGGCCAGGTTGCGGCCCTTGAGCACCTTCTTCAGGGCGTGATAGACCTCGGCGCCCATGCGCAGGCCCTCGCTGAAGGAGGGCGCGCCCACCGGCATGCACATGAACTCCTGCAGGTCGACGTTATTGTCGGCATGCTTGCCGCCGTTCATGATGTTCATCATGGGGACGGGTAGCGTGCGAGCGGAGACCCCGCCGATGTACTGGTAGAGCGGCAGCCCCAGGGATTCCGCCGCCGCCTTGGCCACGGCCAGCGAAACGCCCAAGATGGCGTTGGCGCCCAGGTTGCCCTTGTTGGGAGTGCCGTCCAGTTGGATCATGGCCTGGTCGATGGCCACCTGGTCAGTAGCCTCCATGCCGATGATCTCGGGGGCAATGCGCTCGTTGACGTTGTCCACGGCCTTGGTCACGCCCTTCCCGCCGTAGCGCTCGGGGTCGCCGTCACGCAACTCAACCGCTTCGTGGGTGCCAGTTGAGGCGCCCGAGGGCACGGCCGCTTGGCCGGTGGACCCGTCGTCCAGGTAAACGGTGACCTCCACCGTCGGGTTGCCCCGGGAATCCAGAATCTCACGGCCGATGATATCCTCGATCTCCAACTCAGTTACCCCCTGTGGGATTGATGGCGGGCAGGCAAGCGCGGGGAAGCGTGTGCCCTGTGAACGCACGATTATAGGGGGTGGCTCCTGATGCCGTCAACGCCAGTCTGCCTTCCGGGGCCGGGAATGCCCCCATCTGGGATATGGGATGTGCGATTTGGGATTCTCTTCCCTCCCCCTGTGTGATGGCCCGCACACACCCTCCCAGACCGGGCTTTCGCCCCCTGGGCAGCCCTGCTATAAGGTAGGCGAGCGCCCGGCACGCGTACGCCCGGGCACGTAGTAGTGGGCGCATCCCCGGCCTGGCTGCCACAGAAAGGGGGGCGTTGGTGGAGAGCCTTGGGCACTACCGCATCCTCGCCTGCCTGCACCAGGACCCTCTCATGTGTGTGCACCGCGCCCTCACCGCAGACGGGGTGGAGATGTTGGTGTTGACCCCCGCCTGCGACACCGCCCACGAGGCGACCCGGCGCCGGCTGCAGGACCTGATCGGCCTCCAGCACAAGGCGATCGTGCCGGTCGCCCAGTCGCATGCCGAGGGCAACCTGCCCTGTGCCGTGCTCCCGGCCCCCGTGGGCACCCTTGCCGAGCGATTGGCCTGGGGACCCCTCCCTGCCCTGGATGCGGTCGCCATCGCCGCCCGGCTCTGCGGCGCGCTGCACTATGCCCACCGCCGGGGAGTAGTGCATGGGCTGCTCTCCCCCGAATGGGTGGAGTATGGCGGCGATCCCGAGCGCACCCGGCTGCTTTTCGGGCCGTGTCCCCAGGCGACTTGCCAGGGCGACAATCCCTACCACGCTCCTGAGCGCCGGCTGGGGGGACTGGGCGACGAGCGTGCGGACATTTATGGCGTGGGCGCCCTGCTCTACGGGATGCTGACCGGGCATGCCCCCGTGCCGCCAGAGGAGGGGGCACCCCTGCCCTCCCCGCGCACCTATCTGCCCAACCTCCACCCCAACCTGGACGCTCTGCTGATGCGCTGCCTGGATCCCGATCCCGACCGGCGCTTGGTGACCTGTCAGGACCTGGCACTGGCGCTCTACTACCACCTCTCCTCCCCCCAGGCACCCTTTGCACCGCCGGAGGTCGAGCAGGATGAGGTCGCGAGCACACCCGCCATCCACTCCGGCCGGGTGGTGCCGGCACGCCCACCCTTCCGGGCGGCCTGGACCCCGGCGGGGCTGCGGCGAGCCCTGGGGTGGATGGCCTGGGTGGTGGTGCTGGCGCTCTTCGGCGCGCTGCTGTGGCCCATCTCCTCGCCGCGCAACGTGGAGAGTGATTCCTTCTCCGGACTGCAGGTGTTGCCCGCAGACTGGCGGCCGCCCGCGCCTCCGGCGCTGCCGACCGAGCCTCCGCTGCCGGCAAAGCCGGCGGTGGCCAAGGCGGCCCTGGCGTCGCCGCTGCCCCTGCCCGCGCCGCTGCCCCGGGCGCTGCTTTACACGCGACCGTCCCGTCCCGCGGCGCCCCCGCCTCCGGCAGTCAGGATCGCCCAGGTGAACCTGGCGCGTCCCCGGCCGGCTCCCCCGGTGCAGGTCCCGCACGGCGAGTTGCTGGTCAGCGTGGAGCCATCCGACCGGGCGGTGTATGTTTACGTGGACGGCGGGGATACCCGGGGCCGGTCACCGTTGGCGGTGTCGCTTCCGCCGGGGCAGCATGCGGTGTCACTGTGGGACCCGGAGCACAAGCAGCAGCGGGACCTGACCGTGGAGGTGGCGCCGGGCCAGCAGGTGGTGCTGCACCAGGTGATGGCAGAGGGGAATCCCGAGCCGGAGGCCGGGTCCGGAAAACTCCGGCCGCCCGCCCCGGTGGGGGAAGATGCCTCCCCCACGGCCACCGAGCCGGAGGCCGACCCAGTCGCACAGCCCCCCATACCCTGAGGCGCCGCCTCAGGGGACGCGGCAACGTGAGGGCGGGGGAGCCACCAGCCCCTGCAGGTTCGGCGGCGCGGTCAGGCAGCCGGCCTGCCAGGCAACCTTGCCCAGGGCTTCCAGGCCCGCGGGCATGGGGTCCGTGGTGCAGTGGATGCGCCGGGCGGCGGCAAAGAGCGCACTCCCTGGTAAGGCCTTGCCTGTCAGCCCCCGGAGCGCGGCGTTGAGCGCGATCATGTCGCCCGGCTCCCGGCGCTGCAGGCGGTCGGTGAGTTCACGATGGGCGGCAAGCCAGCGCCGGGCCAGGTCGGCGTGGTCCCGCAGGAAGGCGTCGCTCGCCACCACGCAGGCCGCAGGATACTCCCGGCCTCCGCATACCTGCCTGTCATCCAGCAGCACCCGCGCCCCAGCCTCCTGCACGAGCCGCGAGGCCCAGGGTTCGGGCACGCAGGCGGCGTCTGCCTTCCCGGACGAGAAAGCCGCGATAAGCCCCTGGCCGGCTGCAGTGGTCACGGTAACCCGCCCGGTCATTCTCTCTTGGCGCAGCAGGGCCCGCAGCAGGACCTCCTCGGTGCTACCCGGCGGCACCACCACGCGCCTGCCGAGCAGGTCGGCAAGCCCGCGCACCTCTTTGCGGGCGACCAGCCGGGAGCCCCCGGTGGCCGCGCCCGCGATCACCCGCAGGGCGCGGCGCTGCTGGTAGCCGGCGATGGCGGGAGCAGGCCCCACATAGGCCAGGTCCAGGTCGCCCGCCTGTAGTGCCGCGACGATGTCATCCTCCGCCTCGAGAGCCCGCGGCACGATGGTCGCCCCCCGGCCCAGCTGGTCGATGAAGGTGCCCTCGGTCAGCCCCACCAGCGCCTGCATGTGTGCCAGGTTGGGCGAGTAGCCCAGCCGCACGCACACCATCCCAGGCTGGGACTGGCGCTGCCCGGGCACCAGGAGCAGCAGCCCCGACAGGGCGGGGACCACGATCAGCAGGGCCACGTACTGCAGGCCCCAACGTTGGCAGCGTTGCCACATGCTCATCAGGAATGGTTTTGCCCCCGGCGATGCCCCCCGAAACAGGGCCGCCGGTTACCACCCGTCCTTGCCGGGGGGCTGGGGCAGGGCCTCGCCCGGTGCAGGCTGGACCTGACCGGGAGTCAGTTGGGCGCGGAAGGCGGGGGTTGTGATCTCCGTATCCCGGGCCAGGGTGAGCACGGTGAGCAGAATGCGGGCGGTGCCCGGATCTACGGCCTCCAGGGGAAGGCCGGAGTCGGATTCCGGCAAGGGCACCATAATGCTGCGGCCCTCGGGCTCAAGAAAGACGGTGCCGCTACCCAGGTGCACCCGGTAGGTGGCCAGTGCTCCCTGCACCAGGGCATGCATGCCGCTTTCCGAGGTGTAGATATTCCATTGCCGCAGGGCGCGCGCCAGTTGGCGCAGCATGGCGGCGCGAAATTGGGCCGTCTGCCGGGAGGAAAACCCCAACTCCGCCGCCCCCGCCGCCGCAACCAACAGGTCGGCGTCGCGCAGGGTCTCCGAGAAGACGATGGGGTCCACCCGGTCCAGCGGCAGCAGGTTCCCGGTACCGTCCAGGAAGCGGATGGCGCCGCTGGTGACAGGCTCGTCACGCCGGTCGCCCACCAGGTGACGGTGGATCTCCTTTTCGCCTTCCGCCGCCCATACCAGGCAGGCGGTCACCTGTCGCTCCGGCCATTCCAGGCGGGCCTCCCCCGCCCGCGGGTGGTAGTGGCGCGCCCGCAGCAGGGCGAAGGCCTTGCGCGCCACCAGCGGGTAGCCGGCGAAGCGGGTACATTCCTGCGCCCCCGCCTCCCCGGGCTCCAGGGGATAGACCTCCCGGAAGCACTGCTTGAAAGGCTGGATGATGGAATGCTCGGCCAGGTGATCCTGCCACTGCCGCAGGCGGTCGAGCATGCGCACGGGGTGCGCCACCCACACGCGGGCAGGCTCCGGCCAGTGCTCGCCCAGGAACAGCTCACCGGTCTCGTCGGCCAGCACCAGCCGCGCCAGCAGGTCGCGAAAGACCGCGTTCTCGCGCAGCATCCCCAGGTGCTCCCGGTCCAGCGCCCGCTCGGCCACCATGGCCTCCTCCAGCCGGTCCCGGAAACGGCCGTAGGTCTCCTGCAATTGCCGGCGGGCGGCCTTGACCTGAGCGAAATCGGGGTGCCGCCGCACCTGGGCGGGGATGCTGCGGCGGGGGCCCTTGGGGCCGTAGGCGGTGATGGTGGCCCGGCCTGCGGTTACCGCCAACTTAAGCCGGCAGTCGCCGATCGGCCACCACACCCGCGAGGGAGCGCCCTGCAGGCCGGCATCCTCCCAGGCCAGTTTCAGTTCGAGGCGCTCCTCCAGGGCACGCACGCTCCTGGCACCATAGCGCGCCGCCACCAGTTCCAGCGCCTCCCTGGCAGCCTGGGCCGCGGCCGGATTTCCACCCCGTCGCAATTCCAGCAGCAGCGGCACAAAGCGGTCGCGATACGGCGGCTCGTATAGCGCGAGCGCCCGGATAGCGGAAGGCCGGCCCTCCCGCGCCCTGGTCTCCACCCGGCGCACCCCCTTGCCACGGGCGGCATGCAGCAGGTCGAGGTTGGCCAGGACCGTCGGCAGGTCGCTCATAATGTGTTCTTGGAGGCAGGCGCGCACCGCCCGTTCCCGCGCCTCTTCCCGGGCGGTTGGCGAGCGTTCGGCCACCGCCTCCGCGAACACCTCGGCCAGGCGGGTGCGCCCGCGCTCCGGCTCCTTGAAGGAGAGCAGCGCCCGCACCGTGCCCGCCAGGAACTCCCCCCTGGCCGCCAGCCAGGCGCGCAGTGGCGCATCCTTGACCACTTGTCGCCAGGCCTCGCGGGGCGGGCTATGTAGCCAGCGCATGCCGCGGGCGTACTCCGGGTCCCCCAGGGCCCGCCCGATGCGGGCATCGAGGTCGTGGCGCACCAGCGAGAGCAGGTAGAGCAGGGGCGCGGGCTGGCCGCGCAGGATGCCGTGCAGGTACTCGCCATCCTCCTCCAGGTCGGCACACCAGCGCGCCATGTGCAACGCGCCCAGCGTGGGCTCGCTTGCCAATCGTTCCAGAGCCCGCCGCAAGTAGGCCAGCCCGGGGTAGCGCCGAATCCAGCACACACGCGGCCACTCGGCGGGTGGGTCGGTAACCGCCATCTCGTGCACCAGCCGGTGGTACATCATCCGGAAATAGGGCGGCTCGGAGATGCCCAGGTAGTCGAGCACCGGGTGGTAGAAGGGGAAGCCAACCCGCCGCCCGCAGTAGGTCCCGGGGTCGAGCGCCCGTCCCTCCAGCACAGCCATGCCGAAGCCGGCGTAGTCCACCAGCCGGTGCTGTAGCAACTTGAGCAGGGAGAGGAAGAGCGCGGGGTCGGGACCGGGGTGGTCGTCGGCACGCAGGCAGATGCCGAAGACGGCCTGGTGGAGGGGGAGGCCGGCGGTGGTGTCGGTGGCGATTAGCGCCAGCAGGTAATCCGCAACGCGCTCCCATTCCCCGCGGGGTAGCGCCTCCTTGCCGCGCGCTCCCCCGCAGGAATCCACCACCTCCCGCAGGCGGGCCAGCACGCGGTCCGGGCGGGCCAGCGGGCGCAGGGCGAGCAGGGCAGCCGCGGCATGAGCCAGGGGCAGGTGCTCCGGGCGAGTGGAAAGGAGAGTGCCGACCAGGGCCTGCTCGCTGCCGCGAGCCGCCAGCAGCGGCCCGGCGGCTGCCAGCAGGTCGTCCAGGTGGTTGGTAGTGACAGGACGGCCCCCGGCCCGCGCCAGGGCATCCTGCACGACGCGGGGGAGCGGGCATTCCAGGGCGCTCGCGCCTCCCGGCCACGCTTTCACCAGGTCGCCGAGCGACCTGATGAAAGCGTCAGGAGGGTCGGCGGAACCTCGCTTATGCGGACGCGAGTTCGGCAAGGGCCTGCTCCACTTGCTCCTTGGAAGGAGCCTTCCCATGCCAATCCACTACGTTTTCCATGAACGACACGCCCTTGCCCTTGATCGTCCGGGCGATGATAGCGGTGGGCTTACCCTCCACTCGTTGCTCGGGCGCCAGGGCATCCAAGATCTGTTTCAGATCGTGCCCGTCAATCTCCATCACGTGCCAGCCGAAGGCCCGCCACTTGTCCGGCAGCGGGCAGACGCCCATCACGTCACAGTTGGCGCCGTCAATCTGCAGGCCGTTGAAATCCTGAATCATGGTCAGGTTGTCCAGGCGGTAGTGCGCGGCGGCCATGGCCGCCTCCCACACCTCGCCCTCCTGGGCCTCGCCGTCGCCGATCATGGTATAGACATGGTAGCCGGCGTTATCAGTCTTGCCCGCCAGTGCCATGCCCACCGCGGCAGCGATCCCCTGGCCCAACGACCCCGTGGAGATCTCCACCCCCGGCGTCTTCTTCATGTCGGGATGACCCTGCAGGATGGAGCCGAACTTGCGCAGCGTCCACAACTCTTCCACTGGGAAGTAGCCGCTCTCTGCCAGCGCCGCGTAGAGCACCGGGCAGGCGTGCCCCTTGCTCAACACAAAGCGGTCACGCTCCGGCCACCTGGGATCCTGCGGGCGGTGCCGCATCACCCCAAAATAGAGCGCGGTTACGATGTCCGCCGCCGAGAGCGACCCGCCGGGATGGCCCGACCCCGCCTCACCGACCATGCGCACGATGTCCCTACGGATGGCGCGCGCCTTCTCCTGCAATTCGGGTATGGTCACAGAGCGAAACCCCCTGCACGTGATCGGCGCATATCATAGCGTGGCCGGCCCATTTGGGCAACGAGGCCCTGCCGGGCAACTTGCCTGCGGCATCGGCATGCTGCTCTTTGCTGACCGCCGGCTGCAGGGCTGGTTCTCGGCCAAGCGCAAGGAATGGGCGGAGCTCGAACGGCCGGGGGCTTGCCGGTCCCAGACAAGAGGAGGGCGAGATTCCTCGCTCCGCTCGGAATGACATCCCCCCCTCTACCACTCTGCGACTCCATTACTCCACTGCCCTCAGGCCGCCTCCCCCAGCAGCGCCGGCAGTTCGTAGTACCAGACCAACACCGCCCGCCTAAGATCGAGCAGACGCCCCAGGTCACCGGGGGTGAGGGAGTGGGATGACTGACGCTCATTCCCGAGCGTCCCTGCACATGCGGGTACTCCTGCATGATGTCACCGGCGCCCAGCCCTCCCGGGGCAGGTCCGCCTGCCACTACGGCGAACTCAAGCGCCACTGCTGCTATCTCCTTGTGGGCCGGGGGTGACAACATGCGCATGGGAAGGTGGATGTTCGCCATGTTCCTGTTCCTGGCCCCGGTGTCGGCCCAGGCGGGAGAGGAGGCGCTCCTCCCCGCGGTGGAGGAGGAGACGGTCCTCTACCAGTTCACCAACCCCAATAACGGCGCGGGGCCACTGTGGTGCAAGGGCTCAACTTGCATCGTGCGCTACGAGCCCGACGTCTTTGCCAGCGGGCTGGAGACGCTACCCGAGCGCAAGCCCCTCAACAACGTACGCTGGACACTCTACCGCAGGCAAGCCAAGGGCTGGTCGCTGGTAGCCAGGGACGAAACCGGCCGCACCCGCGAACCCTGCCCGCTGGGGGTGGCCCAGGACGGGCGCATCCTGCTGTCGGTCAACCCCACCCTCACCCCGCCCGACACCTACAGTGGCCCCGCCCAGCCCCAGGTGCTCGAGTTCTCGGCCAAGGACCCCGCGGCCCCGCCCAAGACCTTGCTGCCGGCCTGGGAGGGCGAGCCGAATTTCACCGAGCATTCCTACCGGGGGATGGCGGTAGACCGGGTGAGCGGGGAGATCCTGCTCCTCAACATCCAGCAGCACGATGCCCAGTTCTGGTCCTACCGGGACAAGCAGGGGGAGTGGTCGGCCAAGGGCAAACTCGTCTTCCCCATGGGCACCGATTACGAGAAGCCGGAGCCTATCCGGCTGTGCTATCCCGTGGTGGCCCTGCGCGACCGCGCCGCCTGGGTCTTCGCCGTGAGCGACATCATCGAGCCAGTCTCTGCCTGGCGGGAATACAAGCGGCAACTGACCGGCCAGGAGTGGGACTACGACTTTCGCCGGCTCTTCTTCACCTGGACGCCCGACATCGCCAAGACCCCCTTTTCCCCCTGGGTGGAACTGGCCAACCGGGAGAAGACCTGCGGCTGGATGGACCCCCTCGACATCTGGATCGGCCCCACCGGGGAGGCGCACTTCCTGTGGTCCGAACGCTCGCTCGATCCCCGCCTTCGGGAGAAGTTCTTCCCCACCGAGAAACTGACCTATTCCCTGGAGCATGCCGTCATCAAGGAGGGCAAGGCTATCCTGCGCGAGACCCTGGTCAAGGGTGGCGAGGGGGAGTCGGGAGAGATCCCCGGGGGCGCCCGCCTGCATGCCGATCCTTACCAGCGGCTGTACATGATCTACTACGTGAGCGGCACGGACGCCGGGGGCAAGGCGGTCTCGGAGAACCGGGTGATGCAATTATTCTCCGGCGGCGGGCACAGCGCGCCCAAGCGGGTACCCCTGGAGCATCCCCTGAGTTCCTTCTTCACCAGCACCGAGCGCGGGGGCAGCCGTCCCTCGCGCACCATTGACATGCTGGGGATGACGCCAGGCGAGGACAACATCATGCGCTATGCCCGGGTGCGAGTCTGGTAGGAGAGAAGATGAACGGCTTTGACCACGTTTCGCTGGCGGCTGACAACTATGCCTCCCACAACGCCGAGGTAAAGGAATGCTGGCAGGCCTACTGGGACCGCAAGCCCTACCGGGTGCCCATCTCCTGGGGCATCAACCCGCGGCTGTGGCTGCTCGACCCTGCGCTGAACACGCGGGGCATCACCTTCCGTGAGTATTTCAGCGATGTCGAGACCATGATGCGGGTGCAGGTCTGGCACCAGGACTACGTGCGCCATTCCGTGGTGCAGGACGCCGAGATGGGCCTGCCTGAGGCCTGGAACGTGTACCCTGACTTTCAGAATTGCTACGAGGCGCTCTGGTTCGGCTGCGAACTGCACTTTTTCGAGGACAACGTGCCCGACACCGTGCCCATGCTGGCAGGAGACAAGAAGAACCTGCTGTTTGACCGGGGGATACCCGATCCCCTGGGCGGAGTGATGGCCACCAACATCGAGCGCCGGGAGTACCTGCGGCAGCGGCGGGCGGAGGGGTTCGAGCACCGGGGCCGGCCGCTGGCGGAGCCGGGGCTCTCCATGGGCGGCTCGGACGGGATCTTCACCGCCGCCTGCAACCTGCGGGGCACCACTCAGGCCTGCCTGGACCTCTACGAGGACCCCGACTATGCCCGGAGCCTGCTTGACTTCATCACCGAGGCCACCATCGTGCGCTTGCGGGCCTGGCGTAAACTGACCGGCACCGAATTGCGCACTAAGGGCATGGGACTGGCAGACGATGCCATCGCCCTGCTCTCGACGGAGATGTACCGCGAGTTCGTGCTCCCCTGCCACCGGCGCATGCTCTCGGAGTTGACCGAGGGTGGCCCCAACAGCATGCACCTCTGCGGCGACGCCACGCGCCATTTCCCCCTGCTGCGGGACGAACTCAACATCCAGTCCTTCGACACCGGTTTTCCGGTGGACTTCGCCTGGCTACGGGAGGCCCTGGGCCCGGACGTGGAAATCCACGGCGGCCCGCACGTGGACCTCTTGCAGCGGGGCACGCCCGAGGAGGTGGCGGCGGAGACGCGGCGGATCCTGGAGTCGGGGGTGATGCGAGGCGGCCGCTTCCACCTGCGGGAGGGCAACAACCTCGCCCCCCGCACCCCGCTGGCAAACATCGAGGCGTGCTATCGGGCGGGCAGAGAGTGGGGGAGATACTGACACCCTCTCCCACGGGAGAGGGATGGGGTGAGCACGCCGGGGGCTCGGGGGAGAGGAGGTGGCCGGGCGACCCGCGCGGCTGACCATGGCCCATGCGCCTGTGGGCCTGCTAAGGCTCCAGCACGACTTTCATCGCCCCGTGGCCGGACTTGTCCTGGGCCACGGCAAAGGCCTCTACCGCCTGTGAGAGGGGGAAGGTGTGGGTGACCATCACCTTGACATTGACCTTGCCCGCGGCGAGCAGGGCCAGGCCCTCCTCATATTCCTCGTACAGGTTGTTGGCGGAGACGATGATCTGGCGCTCGCCGGCCATGAGTTGCATGGGAAGGCGCAGGTCGCCCTCGTGGGCGGCTAACTGCACCAACCGCCCGCCCCGGCGCAGCATGCGCAGGGAGGCATGGATGCTCTCCTCCGAGCCCACGGTGTTGAACACCGCGCCCACCCCCACCCCGCCGGTGAGGCCGAGGGCCGAGCGCACCACGTCCTCGCCACGCGCGTCGCAGGGGAGGGCGCCTGCATCCGCGGCGAGTGAGAGCATGGTGGGGGAGATATCAATCGCCAGCACCTCGCGCGCCCCCTTGGCCAGGGCCACCTGGGCGATGAGCAGGCCGATCACCCCGCAGCCGTAGACGGCCATCGCCTCCCCCGGGCGCTTCATCCCGGTATTGACCGCGTGCACCGCCACCCCCAACCCATCGAGCAAGGTGGCCTCGTGGAATGATACCTGCGCGGGCAGGGGGTAGATCTTGTCTACCCAGATGGGGCAATACTCGGCCATGCCGCCGGGGTTGTATTCCAGCCCCTTCCAGCCCGCGCCGTGGCCCAGGTGCTGGGTATCGGGGCACAGGTTGGGCTCGCCCACCCGGCACCAGAAGCACTCGCCACAGCCCTTGAAGGAGAGCACGGCCACCCGCTGCCCCACCCAGCGCTGGTGGGCAGGGTCGCCGACCGCGCTCACCACCCCGGACAGTTCATGCCCCAGGATCATGTTGGGGGGGTTGGGCTTGACCACGCCCAGCGTGTGCTGGGACCAGGGGTTCTCGCCATGCAGGTAGCGCAGGTCGCTGCCACAGATGCCGCAGGCGGCCACCTTGACCATGGCCTGGTCGGGGGCCAGGGGTGGGAGGGGCACCTCGGCCACCTCCAGGCGCCCGACATCACGCAAGACGACGGCTTTCACCCTCAGCCCACCTTTACCGTGACAATACCGAAGGGTGGGATGGTGACCGAGAGCACGCCCCCCTTCATGGCCGCGGTGCTGCCCTTCGTGGGGCGCTCCAGGAGGTCGGTCTCGACCGCCGGGGCGTCGGGCTGGGCCAGCGCGGAGTCAATGGCCACCCGGGCCCGGGTGCGGCGGCCCTCCACCTCGTAAAGGCGGATGATCAGGGCCTCGGAGTCCTCGGCTTTCTTGGCACCCATGAGCATCACGTTGCTCTGCATCAGACCAAGAAATGACTGTTCCTGGGACAGGCGGCCCTTGTGGGCATCGGTGGCCACCACCGAGAGCGGATGGTTCATGGCATAGCCGGCCCGGGTGGCGGCCGAGGCGTCCCAGGCGCCCAGGTGGGGCACCACGGTGAAGCGGATCTGGTGGTCGCCGATCTCCGGCAGAGGATCGGGGTCGTAACTGGAGCGGAGCAGGGTCAGGCGGATGGTGTCGCCCGAGGCGTCATAGCCGTACTTGCTGTCGTTGAGTAGGCTTAGACCCACCCGGGCCGGGGTGCCGCTGCCCACGCCCTTACCCGTCAGATCGCCCCAGGTGAGGGCGGGCACGTCCTGGCCGTCCTTCTCGCGGGCGATGTAGCCCGCTGGGATCTCGTAAGTGGCCTTGGCATCCTGGGCGGCCACCGGGAAGGCGGCCTTGAGCATGGGCACCCCGCGCTCGTTGGTGCCCCGCTCCAGCCAGTGGGTATCGAGGATGAACTCCACCCGGTCGGCGCCGGCGGCGAGCGACACCACCAGGTCGAGCCGGGAGTCGCCGTACCGATGCCGGGTGCGGATGGAGGCCAGGTAGGGCCCGCGCGCCAGCACATCAGCCTGGCCGCCTTGGTCCAGGTTGGTGGTGTCGGCGATCTGGCCGATCTCCCAGGCGGTCATGCCGTGGGGAACCTCGCGCAGCACCTGTAGCAGCCCCAGGCGCTTGCCGGCAGGCACCAGGTCATAGCCGGTGCGCTTGTCCACGAGGTGGGTGAGCGCGCCGGAGGCCGGATCCACCTCCACCCGCAGGTGCTCGTTCTCCATCACCCAGCCGGAGACGCTGACGCCCTCGGCGGGCACGGGCTGGGCCGCTTCCCGGACCGCATAGACCCGGTAGCCCATCGCGGGCAGCTCGCGGGCGGGGAAGGCGATCTCCACGAAGTCGTGCCCCCAGTAGTTGCCCCGATGCAGCACCTGGGCCCGCACCGGCTTGCCGCCGGGGGCAGTCACCACCAGGCGGTCGTGGGCCCAGGGACGGTTCCAGAGCTTGGCCCGCACCACCTGGTCCTGCGGCCAGGGGCAGGGGTTGAAGACAAGCAGAGGCTCGACCTCGCTCGAACCCGCGCCAAGGCTACTGGTCTGGCCGTACCAGGCGCCCTCACCCACGCCGGCGCCCAGGCCGGGGCCAGCCTCGGGGCTGCGGCCGGCCAGGCTGGAGGTATCCACCTGGGCAGCCAGCGCGCGCAGGGCCCGGGTGCGGATGGAGTTGGTGGTCGCCAGCACGTGCTGCATCTCACCCTGGGCATAGCGGTAGGTATCCGCCACCCCGGAGCCAGGCAGGATGTCGTGGAACTGGTTGAACATGGTGCGCTGCCAGGCCTCTGCCATCTGTGCAGAGGGATAGCGCATGCCGGCAATGCCGCGGGCGATCAGCGCCGCCTGCTCGGCCTCCACGCAGGCATTCTCACAAAGGCGGTTGGCCTGCTTCACATTACTTTCCGAGGTATAGCAGCCCCGGAAGACAAAGTTCAGTTCCTGGTCCACCACCGGCGCATTCTTGGCCAGGGGCTCGACGGTGTCGAAGTAGCGGTCGGTGGTCGAGGTGATCACCCGGGGAAAGATGGGCCAGGTGTCCAGGTCGCGGATGGCCTGGATGGCGCGGCGGGTAGGGCCGCCGCCGTGGTCGCCCACGCCGTATACCCAGAGCACGTGCTTGACGCCGGTGGCCCGCGCGAAGTCCACGGCTACCCGCCCCAGGTGGGGGCCGATGGAGCCATTGTAGCCGTAGGGGGCGTCGTCGTAGGCGAGCACCCGCGAGCCGTCCTTGCCCTGCCACCAGTAGAGGCGCAGCCCCACTCCGCCCCGGTGATGGTAGTAGCGGGTGGTGCCGGCGCGGCGCAGGATCCCGGGGACGGTGTGGGCGTGGCCGAAGGTGTCGCACTCCCAGTCGATCTTCACGGCGTCCAGGGGCAGCCCCAGGTTGTCGCGCAGCCAGCGCTTGGTGTAGAGCAGGTGGCGGCACATGATCTCGCCCGAGGCCATGTTCTTGTCGCCCTCGACCCAGGTGCTGGCGGTGGGTTCCCAGCGCCCCTCCGCCACCCGCTTCTTGATGCCGGCAAAGACCTCAGGGGAGTAGCGCTGCATGGCCTCGTAGACCGAGACCTGGCTCTGGGAGAAGGTGAACTCGGGGTACTCCTGCATCAGCCGGAGCATGGTCTGGAAGGTGTCGTGGGTGACGCTGACGGTCTCGGGCCAGGACCACATCCAGTTCATGTCAATGTGGGCGTGGCCGACACAGTGCACGGTGAGGGTCTTGGCTTCCTTGCCGATGGGGGCGAGCACAGCCTCGGCCTGCGCCACCGCGGCGTCAATGTCCAGCGGGCCGGGCCGGGCCACGGCCTGCTGCACGATGCGGGCGGCCTTCAGGATCAGCCGCTCCCAGGCTGTGCGCTGTGCGGGGTAGAGGTCCTTGAGCATGACGGCGAACTCGACCTCATGCTGCAGGCGCTCCATGGCCTGGCGGCGGGAGCCTGCGGCCTCGGCCAGGCCCTGGGTGAGCGATTTCAACTCCTCGGCGAACGGCATGGCAGTCCCCTTGTCTTGATCTGCGGTAGGGGCGCGGGAGGGCAAGGCGAGCGTGACCAGGAGCAGGGCCAACAGGATGCGGTGCCAAGACCCGGCCGTCACAGTGCTCGCCTCCGGCTTTTCATCCCCAACCGGCCCTTTGTTCTGCCCGCCGGCGGGGGCTCCCTGCCGGCGGGTGGCGGCGTTTGCAGGCAGTGGGCCGAGGGTATGCTGGCATGCGGGCGAGCGTGCGCGCGCCCCCCGGTCAATTGCGCTTTCGAGAGGGCAGTCATATAATAGCGCTTGCATCAGGGCTGCCGCGGCGGCAGCAAAGTCCCCCCGAGAAACTCACAGCGACGCAGTGCCGGGGGGCTCTGTGCGGCGGGAGGAGGAGCGGCCAATGGCATCAGCGAGCAGGGCGCGGTGGGTAATGGTGGCAGCGGCCATGCTGTGGGCCGGAGCCGCCGCGCATGCCGACCGGGTGGCCTACCAGGGGCAATTCGGCCCCACCGGGCGCGGGATCCTGATTAGCACGGAGACCGGAGCCAAGGCTGAAGTACTCCCGGCGCCGCCTGGAGCACAGGGCGACCTGCTCACCCCTGCGTTGTCGCGTGACGGGCGCATGGTCGCCTTCTCGGCCCGCAAGGGGGAGAACTTCCACATCTTCGTGTGGGAACTGGGCCCTGATAACAAGCCAACGGGCAACGCGCGCCAACTTACCGACGCCGCTGCGAATGATGAGCAGCCGGTGTGGTCGCCCGACGGCAGCCTGCTGGCCTTCGTACGGGCCTCGGAGAAAGAGGGCTACGGCCTGTATACCGTGCCCACGGCCGGGGGGGAGCCCACCAGGTTGGCCGGGCTCACGCACAACTTCCGCAACGCCTGCCCTGATTGGTCGCCGAACGGCACCCGCTTGGTCTATAACGTTGACGATGCGCTCTGGGTGATGGCCGCCGACGGCAGTGGAGCGCAGAAGGTACGGGACGACGGTTACTACCCGTGCTGGGGCAAGGACAGCAAGACAATCTACTTCTTTGCGAAGAAGCCCAAGCCGGCACTGATGGCGATGGACGCCGACAGCCGCAAAACCCGCGTGCTGCTCACGGGCGTGGAAGGCTTCGGGGAGGTCACCACCAGCCCGTCCGGAGACCGCATCCTGTTCAAGGCCGCGAAAGTCGGAGGCAAGCCCGGCAACCACTGGATCGTGCAGGCGGACGGGAGCCGGCTGCGCCCGCTAAAGAGCGCCGGCACCGCGCATGCCTACCTTTCCTGGTCCTTCTCACCGCAGGCCGCCTCCCCGCCGGTAGTGGTGGCCAAGCCGGAGGGGCCGGTGAGCATCATCAGCCCCCAGAATGGGGTACAGGGGCTGCGCGGGTTCGTGGAGGTGGTGGCCACCAAGCAGCGGAGCGAGGGGTATGTCTCATTCAGCGTGGACGGCGTTTTCCAGACCGCCACCGTTGCCCCCTACAAATTTCGCTGGGACACCCGCAGCGTGATGGACGGCGAGCATGTGCTTGCCGCCACCGCCTTTGACATGGACGCTCTGCAGGAGGGCGTGAGCACAGTCAGGGTGAGCGTGCGCAACGCCATCGACCCCTCGACCCTGGGGCCGGAAGGGATTTCCCTGGCGCTGCGTTTCAAGCCTGGGGAGACGCTGGCTTATCGCATGGAGGCCGAGGGCAAGGCCGGTGCCCCGGGAGAAGTACTAACCGCCGAGAACGGGCGCCTGAACGGCCTGATGAAGACCATCTTCGAATGGAAGGTTGAGCGCGCCGCCGGTGACGGAGGTGTAGCCGAACTGACGGGCACCACGCGCTCCATCTCCCTCACCCGCGCCACCGGCGAGGAGCGGGTGCCCGAATCGGCCAGGGCAATGCGGCTGCAGGCCAACGCCGAGGGGTTGGTGCAGGCAATAAACGTGCGAGAGGGCACCAGTCGCTTCGGGGTGTTCGAGTTGTGCACCGGCCTGCCAGGGCGCAAGGTGCGAGTGGGAGATACCTGGCAGGCGCCGATGACCATCATCGCCGACCTGGCTTCGCGGCAACCGGTGACGGTGACCGGGAACCATGTTCTCCAGAGTCTGCAGTGGGACGGCGACATGGAGACGGCGAAAATCGTGTCCACGTACAGCATCCCCCGGCTGGCGGTTCCCGGCACGGGGATTGTGCTCAACAACGTCAACGGCCAACGTGCCACCTGGGTGGGATACAAGACCTTCCGGGTGGTCCGCATGGAGGACACCATCAAGGGGCAGTTGAGCCAGCAGCCAGCAACGGTTACAGCGGCCACGCCGGGCACGACCACCACGGTGACCAGCGCCGCCCCCGCCCCGCCCTCCCTGCGGGGCCTGCGCCTGGGGGGGCGGGGCAGCAACGATGAGGGTGCCTCCCGTACCACGACGCCCCGGCCGGCCGCGACGCCCGCGTCGGCACCGGGCAGCACCCCCCCGCCGGCGCAGCCGCCCACTCCTACCGTGCAGTACGTGTTCACGTTGAAGATGGAGACGGCGCGGTAGGATCGCCGGACCCCGCTTGCACTTACCAGGACGCCGGGCGACCGGCGTCCTTTGCGCGCGTGCAGGACGGCAGGCGTGTGCCGCCAACGCACAGACAAGGCGCAGGGGCCCCGGCTCGAGCCTGCGAAGAAAGGGCCGGGCAGCCGATGTGAGCGGAGGTGCGGTTGGCGGCGGAGGCACCGGAGGCGAGCGGCGTGGCGGTGGAGACCCGCGGACTACGGGTGTGGTTCGGCGCGAACCTGGTGCTGCGGGGCATCAACCTGGCGCTCAAGCGCCGGCAGATCACTGCCCTGATCGGCCCCTCCGGATGCGGCAAGACCACCTTCCTGCGTGCGATCAACCGCATGAATGAGTTGATCCCGGAGGCACGTACGGCGGGTGAGGTGCTGGTGGAGGGCCGCAACGTCTACGCCCCCGAGACCGACGTGGTGGAGTTGAGGCGGCGGGTGGGGATGGTCTTCCAGCGACCCAACCCCTTCCCCATGAATGTTTTTGACAACGTAGCCTACGGACTGCGGCTGCACCGCCTGGCGGCAAGCCGGTCCGAACTGGCGATGCGGGTGGAGCACAGCCTGCGCCAGGCCGCCCTGTGGGAGGAGGTCGCGGGAAAACTGGGGAGCAGTGCCCTCGCCCTCTCGGGGGGCCAGCAGCAGCGGCTGTGCATTGCGCGTACGCTGGCGGTGGAGCCAGAGGTAATCCTGATGGACGAACCCGCCTCGGCGCTCGATCCTATCTCCACGCTGCGCATCGAGGAGTTGATGCGGGGGCTGAAGGAGACGCTGACCATCATCATCGTCACCCACAATATGCAGCAAGCCGCCCGCATCTCCGAGGAGACCGGCTTCTTCCTGGGTGGCGAACTGGTTGAGTTCGGCCCCTCCGCCCAACTCTTCACCAACCCCCAGGACAGGCGCACCGAGGATTACATTACCGGGCGCTTCGGGTAGAGGCAGGCGGCATGTCCCTGCCCACAGGCGCAACCCGGCGGGCAGGTGTGTGGTGGGGGGGCAGCGAAAGGTGCGCTGGGGGAGGCAAGATGATAGCGCTCCCGGAGGTCCGGGAGCCTGCGAAGGAGAAGAGCGTGGAGGGCTCGAGCAACCCGCTGCAACAGGGGCTCGCGCAGTTGAAGGCCGGGAACCCGGCGGGCGCGGTGGCGCCGCTGGCGGCCGCCCTGAAAGCAGACCCCAACTCGTTTGCAGCCAGCGTGGCGTTAGGCCTGGCGCTGACCGGGATCGGGCGGCTGGACCAGGCGGCGGCCGCCCTGGGGCGGGCGGCGAAGTTGAACCCAAGCCATGCCCAGTGCCGGTTTCAGTTGGGGCAGGTGCACGAGCGGCGGGGAGACCGCGCCGCGGCCGTAGCGGCCTACCAGGCGGCGCTACAGATCGACCCGAGGCTGGAAAAGGCACGCCAGGCCCTGGCAGCCCTGGCACCGGCCCCGGCTCCCCCCCCGGCAGCCGCCATGCCCCCCGCGTCGCCGACGCCTGCCGTGTCCCCCTCACCGGAAGCGCCCGCCCCCAAGCCAGCGCCTCCGGCCGCGCCCGCGAAGGGGCATATGCGCTCGCTGGGCGATGACGACGAGATGATCGCACCCCTGGGCGCCCCCGCTGCCGGCACCGGTGGCGGGGCGCAAGTCCAGCCTCAGGTGCCGGTTGCCAATTTCATGCCGCCCTCGGCACCGGCGGCAGCAGCCAGTGGGCCCCCTGCGAATCCCGCGGCGGCAACGGTAACCGAGCGCATCAGCAGCGTGCAGAGCCAGGGCAAAGCCGGCACCATGGAGTACTGGGACGTCTGGTGCACCGCAGAGCGGGCTTACTTCGTGAAGGTGGCCAGTGGGGTGCCCTTGGTGCTGCTGGTGATCATGGGCGCGGCCATGGGGGCGCTCATCTACAGCAACCTGGGGCCCGGCGACACCGGCCGGGTAGCGGATACCTACCGCAACTACGCGCTGGCGGGCGTGGGTGGGTTGCTGGTTTTCGTGGCTTTGCAGGCGGTGCTGATGAACGTGATGGCGGCCGGCAAGCGGGCCACGCTGGATAAACTCCCCCCTTCCAAGGCGGCAGAAGAGACCGGGGGCTTCTCCATGGACTGGGGCACCCTGCGCGGCATGCGCATGACCAAGAGCGGAGTCACCGTGTACAACTCCAGCATGAAAAAGACTTTCGGTTTTGGCAAGCGCATGGAGCAATTGGATAAGCAGATGAAGGCCTCGACCAAGGCCCAGAGCCAGGTGCGGTAAGCGGGGGCCACGGCCGCCCAGGAATGTGAACCGCTGCGCAGGGCCGACCTATCCCCTCTCCCCCCTGGGAGAGGGCGGGGGTGAGATTCTATGGTTTCTTGTCAACATGGCGCTGTTGGTAGACGCGCGTGGGGTCGTACTTCTGGCCGGACCTGACCAAGGACCAAGAGAGCCGAGCCATCTTGCGGGCTACCGCGCAGATC
>Ga0315298_1000583_pt1 | contig 70972 bp, 87 predicted proteins | sample WHS_1_MG_FD_203077 | JGI IMG/M metagenome (GOLD analysis project Ga0315298, IMG submission 203077) | Extremophilic microbial mat communities from Washburn Hot Springs, YNP, Wyoming, USA - WHS_1_MG | ecosystem: Environmental > Aquatic > Thermal springs > Hot (42-90C) | place: USA: Wyoming...
GACAACGTGGAGATGGAGATAGAGCTGATCCAGCCGATAGCGTTGGAAGAGGGGCTGCGGTTTGCGATCCGCGAGGGTGGCCGGACGGTGGGAGCCGGAGTGGTCACCAAGATCATAGAGTAGGTAGGCGAGGACCGAGAGGTAGAAATGCCAAAACAGCGGATCCGCATACGCCTGAAGGCGTTCGACCACAGGATCTTGGATCAGTCGGCCGCGCAGATCGTCGACACGGCGGAAAGGACCGGGGCGGCTGTGGCCGGGCCGGTGCCGCTTCCGACGAAGATCGAGAAGTACACCGTGATCCGATCGCCCTTCATCGACAAGGACTCGCGGGAGCAGTTCGAGATCCGGACCCACAAGCGGCTGATCGACGTGCTGGAGCCGACGTCCAAGACCATCGATGCCCTTACCAGGCTAAACCTGCCGGCCGGGGTCGACATCGAAATCAAGCTGTAATCATGGGTCGCGGGACTGGGGACTGGGGACTGGGAGCTGTGTTTGCCTCCAGCCCTCAGTCCACGGTCCTCAGTCCCGGGTTTGGGAGTAGCGCATGATCGACGGAATCATGGGCCGGAAGGTCGGAATGACCAGGGTCTTCGAGGAGGGGCGCGGGATGATTGCGGTTACGGTCATCCAGGCCGGCCCATGCTACGTGACCCAGGTCAAGACGACCGACACGGACGGATACGAGGCGGTTCAGATCGGGTTCGAGGAGAGCCGTAAGCTGAACAAACCCGAGCGGGGGCACCTGCAGAAGAGCGGGCTTCCCATGCTGAAGCATCTGGTGGAGCTGCGAAGCGAGGGCCCCGTCGACGCGAAGGTGGGTGACAGGATCGATGTCAGCCTGTTCCGGCCGGGGGATCGTGTGACGGTCACCGGACGAAGCAAGGGGAGGGGCTTCACCGGCGTGGTCAAGCGGCACGGCTTCGGTGGTGGCCCGAAGACCCACGGCCAGTCGGACCGGCACAGGGCACCGGGCTCGATCGGGTCGTCCACCACCCCTGGACGGGTGCTGAAGGGAACGAGGATGGCCGGCCATTCCGGGGACGAGCGGGTCACCGTGAAGAACCTGCGAGTCGTGCAGTGCGACCCGGAAAGGAACCTGCTGGCGGTGGAGGGGGCTGTCCCCGGTGCCGCCAAGGGCCTCCTGGTGCTTCGCCGCAGCGGCAGGCAGGAGGGTTAGAAGCTATGGCGCGGATTGATGTCTTCAACATGGCCGGAGAGGTGGTCGGGCAGATGGACCTGGACGACTACGTCTTCGGGATCCAGCCGAACGTCGCTGTACTGCACCAGGCGGTGGTGTGCCAGCTGGCGAACGCTCGACGGGGGACCGCCGACACCCAGACGAGGGGCGAGGTGGACGCCTCGGGCGCCAAGCTGTGGCGGCAGAAGGGGACCGGACGCGCTCGCCAGGGGAGCAGGCGGGCTCCTCACTGGCGGGGTGGAGGCGTGGTCTTTGGGCCCCACCCGCGCTCCTATGAGCAGCGGCTGCCCAGGAAGATGCGCCGTTTGGCGTTGCGGTCGGCGCTCTCTTCCAAGGTGGCGGAGCAGCGGCTGATGGTGGTGGACAGGCTGGAGCTGTCTCAGCCCCGAACCAAGGAGATGATCGCCCTGTTGAAGGGGCTTGGCATCGAAGGGAAGGCGATGATCGTTCTTCCCGAGAGGGACGACACGATCATCAGGGCTGGCGCGAACTTGCCCGACCTTCTGACCGAGGTTCCCAGCACCATGAACCTGCTGGACCTGCTGAGCCGCGATCGGGTGGTCATGACGGTTGACGCGGTGAAGGCGATAACGGCATGGTTGGGGGTTCGGTGATGGATATTTGGCAGGTAATCATAAGGCCGCTGATCACGGAGAAGAACACCAACCAGGTGGCCGAGGGGAAGTACACCTTCCAGGTGGCCCGCGAAGCCAACAAGATCCAGATCCGAGAGGCCGTCGAGAAGATATTCAAGGTTGACGTGACCGATGTGAACATCATCAACGTGCGTGGCAAGGAGCGGGGGATGGGCCGGCGGAAGGGCGTGTCCCCCAACTGGAAGAAGGCCATCGTGACGTTGAAGGGCGACCAGCGGATCGAGGAGCTGTACGAGGGAGTCTAGGGAGGATCGGCAGGTGCCTATTAAAGCTTACAAGCCGACGTCGCCGGGCCGACGTGGAATGACCGGGCTCACCTTCGACGAAATCACCAAGAAGGAGCCCGAGAAGTCGCTGACGGTGCCCTTGAAGAAGAAGGCCGGGCGGAACGTTCAGGGCCGGATCACCGTGCGGCACCGTGGTGGCGGCAACAAGCGGAAGTATCGGATCATCGATCTGAAGCGGGACAAGCTGGGCATGGCTGCGGTGGTCGAGGCCATAGAGTACGACCCGAACAGGTCCGCTCGGATCGCGCTCGTCAGGTATGAGGATGGCGAAAAGAGGTACGTGATAGCCACCCACGGGCTGAAGGTTGGTGATCGCATCACCTCTGGACCCGAGGCTGAGTTGGCGAAGGGCAACACGCTGCCGCTCAGCGCTATCCCGGTCGGCACGCAGATCCACAGCATCGAGCTGCATCCCGGGAAGGGGGCGCAGCTGGTGCGCAGCGCAGGTGCAGCGGCCCAGCTCATGGCCAAGGAGGGTGATCGTGCCCAAGTGAGGCTGCCTTCTGGCGAGGTGCGGATCATCAGCACGCGCTGCATGGCTACCGTGGGCCAGGTTGGCAACGTCGATCATGGGTTGGTCAAGCTGGGGAAGGCCGGCCGCACACGGCATCTGGGGATTCGGCCTACGGTGAGGGGCTCGGCCATGACGCCGCGCGACCACCCGCATGGAGGCGGTGAGGGGAAGGCGCCCATTGGCGGCCAGCCGCAGACGCCGTGGGGCAAGCCAGCCATGGGGTACAAGACGCGGCGAAGGAAGCTTGGGAAAGAGCTGATCATCAAGCCGAGGAAATCAGGTCGATGACCTCTGGTAGGAGGTGGGAATGTCCCGTTCTTTGAAGAAAGGGCCGTATGTTGACGGCCGACTGTTGAGGAAGATAGAGCTGCTGAACGCAACCGGGGAGCGCCGGGTGATCCGAACCTGGTCGAGGGACTCCACTATCTTTCCTCAGATGGTGGGGCACACGATCGCCGTGCACGACGGCCGCCGGCATGTGCCAGTCTACATCAGTGAGAACATGGTGGGACACAAGCTGGGCGAGTTCGCGCCCACACGCCACTTCCGGGGTCATGTGGCCCGGGGCGAGAAGTCGACCTCGGTGCGATAGGAGAGGGCGATGGAAGTCAGGGCAATAGCCAGGCACATTCGGATGTCTCCGAGGAAGGTGCGCCTGGTTGGCGACGCCATAAAGGGGAAGAGTGTGCGGGAGGCCATGGCCGCGCTGCGACTGATCCCCAACAAGGCGGGCGATGCGATCTTCAAGGCGGTGAAGTCGGCGGCCGCCAACGCGGAGAACAACTACAATCTTTCTACCGATGATCTGGTGGTTGCGCAGGTGGTGGCGGACCCGGGCCGGAGCCTGAAACGTTACCGGGCTCGGGCCAGGGGGCGTGCCGCCCCGATCATCAAGCGCTCCAGCCACATCACCGTGGTGGTCAAGGAGAGGGAGGCGTAGCTAAGTGGGTCAGAAAGTCCATCCGGTTGGCTTTCGTCTGGGAATAATCAAGGATTGGCAGTCGAAGTGGTACGCGGACAAGGGGTACACGAACCTCTTGCACGAGGATATCCGGGTGCGCCGGCTGCTGCTGAAGCGACTGGCGGATGCAGGGGTGCCGCGGGTGGAGATCGAGCGCTCTGCCAACCAGATGACGGTCACGATCCATTCCGCGAAGCCTGGGATCGTCATCGGAAAGAGCGGCGCGAAGGTCGAGGAGCTGCGGCGCGAGCTGGAGTCGCTCACCGGCAAGAAGGTTCGAGTGACAATCCAGGAGATCCGCCAACCGGAGCTGGACGCGACTCTTGTTGCCCGCAGCGTGGCTGAGCAGCTGGAGAAGAGGGTCGCCTTCCGGCGGGCGATGAAGCAGGCTGTCGCCCGCGCCATGAAGGCTGGTGCCAAGGGGATCAGGATCGCCTGCTCGGGGCGGCTGGGCGGCGCGGAGATGTCTCGTCGAGAGTGGGAGCGGGAGGGCCGAGTCCCTCTCCACACCCTGCGCGCCGACATCGACTTCGGCCAGGCGGAGGCGCTCACCACCTTCGGGGTTGTTGGTGTGAAGTGCTGGGTCTACAAGGGGGACGTTCTGCCGCCTGCCAAGGAGCAGCAACCCGTCCCCGAGGCCGTCGGTGCGGCCGCAGCGCCCGCCGGGGAGTAGCCGGGAATTTGGTTTGTGGGCCCGGGGTGCAGGCCCACTGGGAGGCGTGCCAGCAGCGCGCCGCGTTTGCCCAGCAGGACGCGAGACTGTTGGGACGCACCTAGTCGCCAGGTTGGGAGAGCAGGTCGATGTTGCAGCCCAAGCGGGTTAAACACAGGAAGGTCCACCGAGGGCACATGGATGGGAAAGCCAAGGGCGGCACCACCATCGCCTTCGGGCAGTTTGGACTTCAGGCGCAGGAGGCGGCCTGGGTCACCGCCAGGCAGATCGAGGCTGCCAGGCGCACCATAACCCACCATCTGAAGAGGGGTGGGAAGGTGTGGATCCGGATTTTCCCCGACCACTCGGTTACCAAGAAGCCCGCCGAGACCCGAATGGGCAGCGGTAAGGGTGCACCGGACCACTGGGTGGCTGTGGTGAAGCCGGGTCGGATCCTCTTCGAGGTGGGAGGGGTGGACGAGGAGCTGGCGCGAGAGGCGCTGAGGCTGGCCTCCCATAAGCTCCCCCTCGAGACCAAGTTCTTGATGAGAGAGGAAGCGCAAGCGGATGAAGCCGTCGGAAGTGCGTAACCTCACCGAGGACGAGATCCGGGCGAAGATCCGGGAGAACCTGGAGGAGCTTTTCCGCCTCCGGCTTCGGCAGGCTTCGCGCCAGCTGAGCAATACGGCGCGGATCAGGGAAGTACGAAGGGACATCGCCCGTCTCAAGACTCGGGAGCGAGAGTTAGAGCTGGAGAAAGCGGCGAAACATGACTAACGAGCAGATGGTCGCCGGGCACATCACCAGGCGGAAGCAGCGAGAAGGCGTCGTCGTGAGCGACAAGATGCAGAAGACCGTCGTTGTCGCGGTGGAGACCATGAAGAGGCATCCGCTGTACGGCAAGACGATCCGGACCACCAAGAAGTACAAGGCTCACGACGAGGAGAACCGTTGCCGGGTAGGGGATCGCGTTCGCATAAGGGAGACCCGACCACTCAGCAAGGACAAAAGGTGGGTGGTCGAGGAGATCCTGCGGCGCGGAGAGGGCGCTGGACAGTAGCACCCTCTTGGGGACCTCGGGCGTGCAGTCCCACCTGCCCGGGCGTACAGAGAGTGACGAGGAGCAAGTCGGATGATCCAACCGCAAACGCGTTTGAAGGTCGCTGACAACACGGGAGCCAAGCAGCTCATGTGCATACGGGTGCTGGGCGGTGGGGCCAAGCCATACGCGACAGTAGGCGATGTGATAGTGGCGTCGGTCAAGCAGGCCACTCCTGGTGGAGCCGTCAAGAAGGGCGATGTCGTGAAGGCGGTGGTTGTCAGGACCGCCAAGGAGTATGGGCGGCCCGATGGGTCGTACATCCGGTTCGACGAGAACGCTGCCGTGATCTTGTCGGACCACAACAATCCGAAGGGCACCCGGATCTTCGGCCCCGTGGCCCGGGAGCTTCGGGAGAAGAATTACATGAAGATCATCTCGCTGGCCCCGGAAGTCCTTTAGGCTGGCGAGAGTTCGGGTGGGGTGATACAGTTGAAGATCAGGCGCGACGATACCGTCGAGATCATAGCCGGGAAAGACAAGGGCAAGCGGGGCAAGGTAAGGCGCGGGCTGCCGGCCGAACAGAAGGTGATCGTGGCCGAGCTCAACATCGCGAAGAAGCACGTGAAGAAGGGCGATCCGAAGCGCAGACCTGGTATCATTGATGTCGAGATGCCCATTCACGTGTCCAACGTGATGCTGGTTTGCCCCGAGTGCAACTCCAGGACGCGGGTCGGCTATCGCTTCCTGGAGGACGGGAAGAAGGTCCGGGTCTGCAAGGAGTGTCACGAGGTGATCCCAGAGCGAGGGGTCGCCAAGAGCTAGGTGGGGAAAGGGGTCTTGGCCTCCCACCGGGGACGCCATGTGAGCATGCCTGAAGGGTGCTTGCGCTTGCGCAAGGGACCATGTCCCTCTGGACGTCCAGGGGACCATCTGCGGGAGAGTTCGAATGCCACGTCTTAAGGAAAAGTACGAGCGCGAGGTAGTACCGGCGCTCAAGGAAGAGTTCAAGTACAAGAACCCGATGCAGGTGCCGCGGCTGGCGAAGATCGTGGTGAACATCGGATTGGGCGAGGCGATCTCCAACGCCAAGGCCCTGGACAACGCGGTGAGGGACCTGTCGGATATAACGGGCCAGAAGCCGGTGATCACCCGCGCCAAGCGGTCCATCGCCGCCTTCAGACTGAGGACCGGCATGGCTATTGGGGCCATGGTTACCCTTCGCGGGAACCGCATGTGGGAGTTCCTCGACCGTCTGTGCAATGTGGCGCTGCCACGGCTCAGGGACTTTCAAGGGGTTTCCCCGAAGGCTTTCGACGGGCGTGGAAACTACACGCTGGGGCTGAAGGAGCAGCTGGTCTTCCCTGAGATCGATTACGATAAGATCGACAAGGTCCGCGGGATGGAGATCAGCATGGTGACCACCGCCAGGAACGACGAGGAGGCGAGGAGGATGCTGGCCCTCCTGGGCGTTCCATTTGCTAAGACCGAGGGGCGGTAGAGATCTGGGGCAACAAGGAGAGTAGCTTGGCGAAGAAGTCGTTGATTGTAAAGGCCATGCGACCGCCGAAGTTCAAGGTGCAGCAGCACAACCGTTGTGCGCTGTGTGGTAGGCCCAGGGCGTACATGCGAAAGTTCGGCATGTGCAGGATCTGCTTCCGCAAGCTGGCGCTGGCGGGCGAGATCCCCGGCGTGACCAAGTCGAGCTGGTAGCAGCGGTACGCCAAGAAGGATTGGGCGCTGTTGAGGAAGGTGACATGAACTTAACGGATCCGATCGGTGACATGCTGACCAGGATACGGAACGCCGTCCAGGCTCGCCACGACTCGGTGGTGGTGCCACTTTCCAAGGAGAAGCTGGCCATTGCCAGGGTTCTCAAGGAGGAGGGCTTCATCCGCGATTTCGAGATGGTGCGGGAGAAGACGGGCAAGGCTCGGTCGTTTCGCATCCATCTGAAGTACGTTGGCAAGAAGGAGCCCGTGGTGACGGGTTTGAAGCGTGTCAGCAAGCCGGGCTTGCGAGTGTACACGGGTAGCAAGAGCATCCCCATGGTGTACGGTGGCCTTGGGGTCGCAGTGCTGTCGACCCCGGCTGGCGTGGTGAGTGGTCGCAAGGCCCGACAGATGAACGTAGGGGGCGAGGTCCTCTGCTACGTTTGGTAGAGGAAACCGGCCTCTCAATGGAGAAGGCGACATGTCTAGGATCGGCAGAATACCGATAGCTGTGCCCCCAGGGGTGCAGGTGGACATCGAGGGTAACAGGGTCACCGTCAAGGGCCCGAAGGGTACCCTCACCCGTGAGATCCACCCCGACATGAAGGTGGAGAAGCAGGACTCCAGCCTTCTGGTAACGCGACCGAGCGACAGCCGCATCCATCGATCGCTGCACGGCCTGACGAGGACCCTCGTGGCCAATATGGTGGAGGGGGTAACCAACGGTTTCAGTCGGCGCCTGGAGGTGAACGGGGTAGGCTACAGGGCGCAGCAGGTGGGCAAGGACATCGTGCTGCAGATGGGCTTCTCCCATCCGGTGCAGGTGGAGCCACCCGAAGGTATCTCCTTCGCTGTGGAGGGGAACAACCGGATCATCGTGAGCGGCATAGACAAGGAGCTGGTCGGGGAGATCGCGGCACGGATCAGGGCGGTCAAACCGCCGGAGCCCTACAAGGGCAAGGGGATCAAGTACGCCGAGGAGCAGATCCGCAGGAAGGTCGGTAAGACCGGCGGCAAGAAGAAGTAGGCCGAGGGAGGGTAGGGTTGATTAAGCCATCTAGCACTAGGGCGGCGAGGCTGAAGCGTCATCGCCGGCTGAGGGCCAGGGTCGAGGGGAAGCCCTCTCGTCCACGCCTTGCCGTCTTCCGAAGCCTGAACCACATCTACGCTCAGGTGATCGATGACACCACGGGCTCGACGCTGGTGGCGGCGTCCGATGTCGAACCGGCCCTGCGGGAGCAGATCCGCGGGAACAAGACCGAGCACGCCAGGGTTGTGGGAGAGACGGTGGCGAAGCGGGCCCTGGAGCGCGGGATTCAGCGCGTGGTGTTTGATCGTGGCGGCTTCCTATATCACGGGCGCGTGAGGGCTCTGGCGGATGCCGCCAGGAACGCCGGCCTTGAGTTCTGAAAGAGGCGGTAATGGCTAAGATTGATCCATCGGGTCTCACCCTGGAAGAGAGAGTGGTAAAGGTAAACCGGGTCGCCAAGGTAGTCAAGGGCGGCCGTCGTTTCAGCTTCAGCGCGGTGGTAGTTGTCGGGGACGGCCAGGGCACCGTTGGGGCCGGCCTCGGCAAAGCTAACGAGGTTCCCGATGCCATTCGAAAGGGAGCCGAGGATGCCAAGAAGAACCTCATAAGGGTTCCGCTGCGCGGCACCACCATCCCTCATGAGGTGCTGGCCGAGTTCGGCGCCGCGAAGGTGCTTCTGAAGCCCGCATCCCCGGGGACAGGCGTGATCGCGGGCGGCGGCGTGCGGGCCGTGGTCGAGGCCGCCGGCATCAAGGACGTGCTCACCAAGTCGCTGGGGAGCTCCAACGCCATCAACGTCGTGCAGGCCACCATGGTTGGCCTGAAGATGCTGAAGGATCCCGAGAAGGTGGCGCAGCAGCGGGGCAAGAAGCTGAGCGACCTGTTGGGGAGGAGTGCCACCAGTGGCTAAGAAGCTAGTGATTACCTGGACCAAGAGTGCCATAGGATACTCGCAACGGCAGAAGGACACCATCCGGTCGCTGGGGCTGCATCGGCTCCACCAGCGGGTGGAGCGGCCGGATACCCCCGAGTTCAGGGGGATGGTGGATAGGGTGCGGCACCTTGTCACGGTGGAAGAAGAGGAAGAATGAAACTGCACGAGCTGTCGCCGGCCGACGGCGCCAAGAAGGATAGGAAGAGGGTGGGGCGGGGCAATGGCTCCGGCCACGGCACCTACTCTGGCCGAGGGATCAAAGGTCAGAAGGCTCGATCTGGTGGGCAGGTGAACCCGCGCTTCGAGGGCGGGCAGGTGCCGCTGGTGCTGAGGCTCCCACACAAGCGTGGTTTCACCAATATCTTCAAGCAGCGCTACCATATAGTGAACCTGGAGGGGCTGGACCGTTTCGAGGATGGGAGCGAGGTAACGCCCGAGGCCCTTGCCGCAGCCGGCCTCATCAAGGACACGAGCCTTCCCGTCAAGCTTCTCGGGCGCGGGGAGATCTCGAAGCGGCTGACCGTCCGGGTGCACGGGTGGTCGCAGAGTGCCCAGCAGAAGGTCGAAGCGGCCGGTGGCGCCATCGAGAGGCTAACTGGATGATCGACAACCTAATCAACGCTTTCAGGATACCCGACCTCCGCCGGAAGCTGATGTTCACCTTTGGCATGCTAGTGGTCTTCCGGTTCATCGCCCACGTGCCCGTGCCAGGGGTGAACGCCGAGGCGCTGAACAGGCTGTTCCAGTCGAACCAGCTTATCGGGATGTTGGATCTGTTTTCTGGCGGGGCCATGAAGAGCTTTTCCGTGGCTGCCATGGGTGTTTACCCATACATTACGGCTTCCATCATCATGCAGTTGTTGATACCCATGGTGCCTAGGCTGCAGGAGCTCTCCAAGGAGGGCGAGTCGGGCCGGAACAAGATCAACCAGTACACACACTGGCTGACGGTGCCGCTGGCCTTCCTTCAGGCTCTGGGGACGGGGTCGGTCCTGGCCAACAGTTCGGTGGGGGTGATCACCAACTTCAGCTTGATAGATAACTTCCTGCCGACGTTGGCGATACTGATCAGTATGACCGCGGGCACGATGCTGCTGATATGGGTTGGCGAGCTGATCACCGAGAACGGGGTTGGCAATGGGATCTCCATCATCATCTTCGGTGGGATCGTGGCCGGCCTTCCGAGCATGATCGGGCAGGGGCTGTTCGCGGGAACCAACTATCTGGGCCTGGTAGTCTTCATGATACTTGGTTTGGTGACCATAGCGGGGATCGTGGTGGTGCAGGAGGCCCAGCGGAGGATACCCGTTCAGTTCGCTAGGCGCATTCGGGGGACCAGGATGTACGGTGGGACGACAACCCATATCCCACTGCGAGTCAACTCAGCAGGAATGATCCCCCTGATCTTCGCCATGTCCATCATGCTGTTCCCGGGCACGGTGGCCAGCTACTTCATATACAGCGAGGGTCTTGGCGGGGACATCGCCCGAGCCATCCACTGGCTCTTCAACCCAACGAACCTGTTCTACTGGGTCTTCTATTTCATCATGGTTGTGGGGTTCACCTTCTTCTACACCATGGTGATATTCCAGCAACAGAACATTCCGGAGAGTCTGCAGAAGAACGGTGGGTTCATACCGGGGATACGTCCCGGGCGGCCGACAGGAGAGTACCTGAACAAGGTGCTGATCCGGATAACGTGGTTCGGGGCGACCTTTCTCGGCGTCGTGGCGATCCTGCCATTCTTTGTACAGAACCTGACAAGCGTGCAGTCGCTGTCTCTCAGCAGCACCGCATTGCTGATCGTGGTGGGCGTGGTTCTGGACACGATAAAGCAGCTCGAATCCCAGCTGCTCATGCGCCACTACCAGGGGTTCATCAAGTAGCCATGGCCTCGAGGCTGCTCTGGACCGGCGGTAGTGGAGATGTGGAGGGCATGAGGTGTACGTGGTGTTCCTGGGCCCTCCCGGGGCCGGGAAGGGGACCCAGGCGGCGGTGGTGGCCAAGCGGCTTGGGATCGTTCATCTGGCCACCGGCGATATCCTGAGAGAAGCTGTCAGGCAGGGGACGGAGCTGGGCCAACAGGCAAAAGAGTACATGGATCGGGGAGAGTTGGTTCCGGACTCTCTGGTGGTTGACCTGGTGATGGATCGGATCTCGGGGCCGGACGCCGCCGCGGGGGCCGTGCTGGATGGATTTCCGCGGAGCATCGCCCAGGCCGAGGCGCTGGACGGCGCCCTGAGCAGAATGGGGTCGGGCGTGGACGCGGTGGTCTATCTGCGGGTTTCGGAGGCCGAGCTGGTCAGACGTCTCTCGCTGCGGTGGGAGTGCTCTCAGTGCAGGACACCGTATCATGGGGAGAGCCGGCCGCCGAAGCGGCCAGGGATCTGCGATCTTTGTGGTGGGGTTCTTACTCAGCGCGAGGACGATCGCCCCGAGACCGTTCGCCGGCGGCTGAAGGTCTATTACGAGCAGACGGCGCCACTGCTGGAGTACTATCGGGAGAAGGGTGTGCTGGCGGAGGTCGACGGTGAGGAGCCAATCCCGCTGGTGACCGAGCGGGTTCTGGAGGCAATCGGCAGCACGGTCGGGAGAGTGCAAAGAGGGGCCTGGATGGGATGAAGGGTTCCAAGGCTGAGAGCCTCGAGGTCGAGGGAGTGGTGACCGAGGCGCTGCCCAACGCCATGTTCCGGGTGGAGCTGCCCAATGGGCACAAGGTGTTGGCGCACGCGTCCGGGAAGATCCGGATGAACTTCATCAGGATCCTGCCGGGCGACAAGGTCAAGCTGGAGCTCTCGCCATACGATCTTTCGAGGGGCCGGATAGTGTACCGGTCGACAAGGTAAGATACTGGGAGTGGGGACCAATGAAGGTATCAGCATCGGTGAAGCCGCGCTGCGAGAAGTGCAAGGTGATACGTCGGCGTGGCGTGGTGATGGTCATATGCACCAATCCGAGGCACAAGCAGCGTCAGGGATAAGATGGTGCGCGAGGCTGGCACCGTGGGTCGATGGCGCTAGGCGCCGCGTCGCCGCGGAGGGCCGGAAGGATGCGCATCCGTCAGGGTTCCAGTTGCATTCATGGGTAGAAGGGAAAGGAGGCGGTAGTGGCCCGTATCGCAGGGGTTGATATACCGCGAGACAAGCGAGTCGAGGTGGCTCTGACGTACATCTACGGGATTGGTCCGGCCACCAGCAAGAAGATCCTGGCCAAGACCAGGGTGAATCCCGACACGCGTGTCAAGAACCTCACGGAGGATGAGGTTGCTCGGCTGCGAGAGGTGATCGATCGCGAGTACAAGGTTGAGGGCGATCTCCGCCGCGAGGTGAACCTGAACATCAAGCGGTTGATCGAGATCGGCTGCTACCGAGGGATCAGGCACCGTCGCGGTCTGCCGGTGCATGGGCAGAGGACCAGGACGAACGCGCGCACCAAGCGCGGACCGCGCCGGACGGTGGCTGGGCGCAAGAAGGCGACAGCGAAGAAGTAGTCGGTCCGTTGGTGGGCAGTGCCCACTGGGTTGGCCGGTATACGAGTGACGAAGGAGTATCGGTTGGCTGACAGGAGACGCGCACCGCGGGTAAGGCGAAGAGAGCGGAAGCAGATTCCGCGAGGGAACGCTTACATTCAGTCCAGCTTCAACAATACCATCGTGACGATAACGGACCCGGACGGTAACACCATCGCCTGGGGAAGCGCGGGGACGGCGGGTTTCAAGGGGTCCCGGAAGAGCACCCCGTACGCCGCGGGCCTCGCTGCCGAGGGCGCGGCCAGGCGGGCCATGGAGCACGGTCTCCGGCAGGTGGAGGTCTACGTCAAGGGGCCGGGATCCGGACGAGAGGCGGCCATTCGCTCTTTGCAGGCGGCCGGGCTGACCATCAGTGCTATCACCGATGTGACGCCCATCCCGCACAACGGGTGCCGTCCGCCCAAGAAGCGTCGCGTCTAGGTGGAGCAGTCGGCGGCCAGTCGTCGGCCGTCGGCGATGGGCGGTTGGCGGCTGGAAGCTGAAAGCTGATCAGGAGGTCGGATGGCAAGATATACCGAGGCTGTCTGCCGGTTGTGCCGGCGACAGGGTATGAAACTGTTCTTGAAGGGCGATAAGTGCTTCACGCCTAAGTGCCCGGTCGAGCGGCGGACTTACGCCCCCGGGGAGCATGGCCAGAGGCGCCGGAAGGTTTCGGAATACGGGCTTCAGCTCAAGGAGAAGCAGAAGATCCGCAACATCTACGGTGTGCTGGAGACGCAGTTCCGGAAGCACTTCAAGGAAGCCGAGCGCCGTCCCGGGATCACGGGTGAGAACCTGCTGCAGATCCTGGAGATGAGGCTGGACAACGTGGTTTACAGGTTTGGGTGGGCGTCCTCCAGGAGTCAGGCCAGGCAGCTGGTGCGGCACGGCCACTTCAAGCTGCGTGGACGCAAGACCGACATACCTTCGGCCCTGGTGAAGCCTGGTGATGTCATCAGCGTGCATGAGGGAAGCCGGGACAACGAGTATTTCCAGACGGTGATCCCTTCTATGGCCAAGAAGACCATCCCCAGGTGGCTGAGCTTGGACCCGGACGGGATGTCTGGTCGTGTACTGGCTGCGCCTACTCGGGAGGAGATAGACACCAACGTCAGCGAGCAGCTGGTGGTGGAGTTCTATTCTCGGTAACACCCGAGAATACGACGGTGTCGCGGCCGGCCTCGGGGTGCCAGGGAGTGGCGCCCTAGGCCTGCCTCTCCCGGAATTACGAAGGAGGCTTCAGCCTTGCTGGAAACATATACGCCGAAGGTCGAGTGCATCAAGAGTAGCGAGAACCAGGGGACCTTCCAAATAGAGCCCCTAGAGCCCGGTTACGGCGTGACCTTGGGCAACGCCCTGCGGCGAGTTCTGCTATCGTCGCTGCCCGGCGCTGCCGTGACTTCGATTAAGATTGACGGGGTCTACCACGAGTTTGCCACGGTTCCTGGTGTCCGCGAGGATACCACGGAGCTGATCCTGAACATCAAGAAGTTGCGGCTCAAGAGCTATTCGGATCAGCCGGTGCAGCTGCGGCTCCAGGCCAAGGGCCCCGGGGTGGTGACGGCCGCGGACCTGGTCGCGCCGAGCGATGTGGAGATCGTGAACCCGGAGCTGCCCCTGGCTACCCTGGACTCCTCCGATGCCACTCTCGAGATGGAGCTGGTGGTGGAGAGGGGGAAGGGCTACCTGCCATCGGATGGACGGGAGGCTCCCGCCATCGGGGTGATACCCGTCGATGCCATATTCACCCCCATCAGGAGAGTGAACTACACCGTCGAGCATGTGCGGGTGGGGTCCAGGACAGACCTGGACCGGCTGGTCATCGAGATCACCACCGACGGCACCATTAGCCCGACCGAGGCGCTGGGCGAGAGCGCCAACATCCTGGTGAGGTACTTCTCCATCTTCACGGAGCTCGGGCAGGTGGGCAAGAGAGGGGAGAAGGTTGCCATCGGAACGAGGGCTGCCGTGGGCAAGGACTACGACCGCCCGATTGAAGACCTGGATCTGTCGGTGCGTGCATACAACTGCCTGAAGAGGTCCGGCATTACCAAGATCGGTCAGTTGCTGGAGATGAGCGAGGAGGACCTCCTCGCGGTCCGCAACTTTGGCCAGAAGTCGCTGGACGAGCTGAAGCAGCGGCTAGAGGCCCTGGGATACACGCCCAGGTCGGCCCGGGCCGAGGAGAGCAAGGGCGCGCCGAGCGGGGAGTCCGAGGCCGACGAGGAGTCCGAGGCAGCCGACGTGGGGGAGGTGACCGCCGAGGAGCTCGGTCCATCGATCTACGAGCCCGAGGAGGTCGAGGCCGGGGTTGAGGACGAGGAGTAGGTTGACGGAGGATCTGGCGAGTGAGACATCGTGTTGGCGGCCGAAAGCTGGGTAGGCCCACGGACCACCGGCTGGCCCTGTACCGGAACCTTGCGCAGGACCTTCTGCGCTACGAGAAGATACAGACCACCGAGGCCAAGGCCAAGGAGGTCAGGCGGCTGGCCGAGGAGATGATCACCAAGGCGAAGGGCGGCGAGCTGCACGCCCGGAGGCAGGTGCTGGCCGAGCTCTACGATCCCGAGGTTGTGGATAAGCTGTTCGCTACCCTGGCCCCGAGGTTCAAGGAGCGACCCGGTGGGTACACCCGGATGATCAAGATCGGGCCACGCAAGGGTGACGCAGCGCCGATGGTGCAGCTGGAACTGGTGATCTGAGCGCGGCCGGGGCCGGTGCCTCGGAGGGTTTGGGGGATTGCGGAACATCAAGCTGGTGGTCGAGTACGATGGTACCGACTACCACGGGTTCGCGATCCAGGCGGGGTTGCGAACGGTCCAGGGGGAGTTGGAGTCCGCCGTGGCGAAGGTCACGGGGTCCAGGACCCGGGTGGTGGGATCGGGGAGAACGGACGCAGGGGCTCACGCTCTGGCGCAGGTGGTCTCCTTCCTGACGGACTCCAGGCTCACGCCGGTGGAGCTGAGGAGGGCGCTCAACGCCAACCTGCCTCCCGATGTGGTGGTGAAGGATGTGGAGGAGGTAGGCGAGGGGTTTCACGCGCGGCGGAGCGCTAGGCGCCGGCACTATCGGTACTGCCTGTGGAACGCTGAGCTGCCCTCGGTCTTCGCCAGGCGATACCGGTACCACGTGGCCGAGGCGCTGGATGTGGCCGCGATGAACAGGGCGGCTGCTGCCCTCGTGGGTACGCGTGACTTCGCCTGTTTCACCTACGGTGCGGCTCGGTTTCTTGCCGCGGGCCGTCGCAGAACGACGGTTCGCACCATCTTCTCGGCCGAGTGGAACGGGGAGCCTCCCGAGGTGGAGTTCGATGTGGTGGGAACAGCGTTCCTGCCTCACATGATCAGGAACATGGTTGGCTCCATGCTGAGGGTCGGGCTGGGGAAGGTTAGTCCTGAGGACTTCCGGCAGCTCGTGGAGCGGGCGGACCCGCAGCTCTCGACGGCGAAGGTTCCGGCCCACGGCCTGACGCTGGTGGCTGTCGAGTACTAAGGAGGGCTGGTGAAAACCTATAGTCCCAAGGCATCAGAGATAGTGAGACGTTGGCACGTGATCGACGCGTCTGGCCAGACCCTCGGTCGGCTGGCGACGCAGATAGCTCAGCTCCTGAAGGGCAAGCACAAGCCCTACTACGTTCCCTACATGGACGTAGGAGACTTCGTCGTGGTGGTCAACGCGGAGAAGGTGCGGGTGACAGGCGACAAGCTGCAGCAGAAGTACTACTATCGCCACTCGGGCTACCCAGGCGGGCTTCGTTCCGTCTCGCTGGCCACGCAGCTCAAGACGCATCCTACCAGAGTCATCGAGCACGCGGTCCGCGGGATGCTGCCGCACAACGCGCTGGGACGAGCCATGTACAGGAAGCTGAAGGTGTACGCCGGGCCGACGCACCCGCACGAGGCCCAGGTTGCCCAGCAGGAGAAGTGATGAGCCGGCTATCGGCCGTCGGACAGGGGTGTCAGGCTGGCTTGGAGGCCGGCGAAGGTGGCACCCCCGATCCGAAGGTCAGTAGCCGATGGTGATAGCCTTAAAGGAGTTGGTAGTGGCAAACGTGGATCAGGTTGCAGCGGTAGGAAGGCGCAAGACCGCCGTGGCGCGAGCGGTGCTGACGCCCGGGAACGGTGTAATAACCATCAATGGTCTCGACCTCAAGGAGCGGTTTCCCAGGGCTGCCTGGCAGGACATGGTCACACTGCCTCTGAGGCTGACCAACACTGTCGGGGCCTTCAATGCCACCGTCAGGGTCCACGGCGGCGGTGTAGTGGGGCAGGCGGGGGCGGTGCGCCACGCCATCGCTCGCGCTCTGGTACGGGCCGACGAGAGCCTGAAACCCACCCTGCGGAAGGCCGGCCTACTGACACGGGACCCTCGGGTCAAGGAGCGGAAGAAGTACGGTCTCAAGCGGGCGAGGAAGGCACCTCAGTACACCAAGAGGTAGTGGTGGGCTGGTCGAGCCTTGGAGCCGAGGGCGAACCCAACGGTTCGCCCTTTCTTTATGGTGCTGGCGGTAGCTAGTACAGCGACAAAATGAATTTGGTATGTAGGGCGGGGCCTTGTGCCCCGCCGCCGGGTCCACCCCGTGCGCCGGGCGGCGGGGGATAAACCCCCGCCCTACATGTCGAAACCAATTTGGTCGAGTACTAGTGCACCAAGTACAGGATCAGCATGCAGGTGACTCCCCACCCCAACACCGTGGCGAGGAGATGGCGATCGGCCAGCAAAAGGTCCTCCGGGGCGCCCCCGTCTCCCCTTACATGCACCAAGTAGAGGTAGCGGAAGATGCCGTACACAAGAAACGGGATGGTGAGCATCATGGCGCCGTTCCTGGGGAGGTTCTCGGCGGAGAAGGTGTACAGGCTGTAGGCGATCACGGCGGCCGAGGTCACCACGGAGATCATCTGGTCCAGGAGCGGGAGGCTGTACTCCTCCAGGATCCGACGGTGGTTGACAGCTGAGGTCTGGAGAAGCAGAAGCTCGTGGCGCCGTTTGCCAATGGCGAGGAAGAGGGCACCCAGGAGCGTGCAGACATAGAGCCACGGCGAGATGGGCACAGATATGACGATAGCGCCTGCCGCGGCGCGCAGCACGAACCCGGCGGAAACAGCCAGGACGTCGATGATCACCATGTGCTTCAGCCAGAGGGAGTAGGAGAAGGTCATCAGCAGGTAGAGCACGGCCGAGGCGGAATAGGCGGCTCCCAGGGCGATGGCTATGCCCAGCGCCACGGCCAGGAGAACGGCAGCGGACCCGGCAGCGATCTTTCGGGGGAGCTGTCCGGAGGCGATCGGTCTCTTCCGTTTGGTGGGGTGCAGCCTGTCCTGCTCCACATCTACCAGGTCGTTGACAAGGTAGGTGGCCGAGGCCAGAAGGCAGAAATCGACGAAGGCAAGGGCAGAGCGGGCGACGGCATGGGGGTCCGCGAGACTGCGGGCGAACACCAGTGCCAGGAACAGGAGGACGTTCTTGCTCCACTGCTTCGGTCGCATGGAGAGGAGGAGGGCCCTGGCCAGGGCGGGGAATCCTCTCACACGATCCTCTCTAGAAGCTGAGTGGGTGGTTGTCACGCTGGGATCCCGCTCCGGCAAGGAGTCCGACCGGCCGAGGGCGGCTCACCTTCGGCACAGCCCGGCAGGGCAGATGATAACCAAGGCTCGGGGAGGGGTCAACCGTGGGTGCGGTTCTGGAGAAGGCGACCCTCCTCCAGAACCGCACAAGGAGGCCTACCAGTACTTTGAGAGGGCGGTTTCCTCGCGAGTGACGATGTCCAGCAGGGCGGGGCGCCCCTCCTGTGTAATCTTGAGGGCTCGCCTGGCCGCGGGGATGATCTCCTCTGGCCTTTCCACCTTCTCTGCATAGGCGCCGAGCCCCTCGGCGATCTTGGCGTAGTCGCCGGTGATGTAGCGTGCTCCGTACAGACGGGTCGCGTTAGGCAGATGCTTCTCGTAGTCCCCCATGAGGCCGTTGTTGAAAACGATTGTCAGGGTTCCCAGCCGATTGCGCGCCGCCGTCTCCAGCTCCAGTCCGCTCATCCCGAAGGCCAGGTCGCCCATGATGTTGAGGACCGTCTTCTCCGGCTTGGCGACCTTGGCACCCAGAGCGAGAGGGATCCCGTACCCGAGATGGGTGGACTTGCCCCAGCCGATGTAGCTGTTGGGCTCCAGGGCTTTCCAGAAGGGCACCATCATGTCCCTCGGTGTGCCGGCGTCGTGTGTGGCGATGGTATTCCTAAGCTCCACAGCCTGCTGCAGATCCCATATCACCCTGTAGGGGTTGATGGGGACCTCGTTGGAGGTGAGCTTGGGCATCCATTCAGCCAGCCACTGCTCGCGCATGGCAGCGATCTCCCCGGCGACGCGGCCGTCTCCCTTGCGACCCTCGCGCCCTAGCTGCCGCTGGACCTCCTCTATCATCTGCTGGAGGACCAGCTTAGCATCGCCCTGCAGCAGGTACTCGGTGGCGTAGTCGCGATTGAAATCGCGCTCGTCCACGGTGAGCTGGATCGCCTTCTTTCCTCTGGGGATGGGTGCGTCGTAGCTGGAGATGGCCAGCCCACTCCCTGCACCGAAGATCAGGTCAGCCTCGGCCAGGTACCGGGCTAGCGCCATGGAAGCCGCAGCGGCTGAGGCTCCGAGGGAGAGGGGGTGGTCCTCCGGGAAGGCGCTTTTCCCCTGGAGGGTCGTCATCACCGGTGCCTGAAGCAGCTCGGCCAGCTCCCTCAGCTCATCCCATGCCTCGGCGTAGAGTATCCCGACTCCAGCGTGGATGATGGGCCGCTGGGCTGCCACCAGCGCGGCGACCGCGTCCCTGACGGCTGATGGATCGGCCATGGTGCGCGCCCCCTTGACGGGGCTATAGTCGATGGCCGATTCGTCGATCTCGGCAGACAGGATGTCTGATGGCATCTCCACCAGCACGGGCCCGGGGCGTCCGGCACGCAGGTAGGTGAAGGCGCGGCGGAAGAACTCCGGGATCCGATCCGGGAAATTGATTCGACCCGCCCACTTGGTGACGTACTGGAAGTTCTTGACGGCCTCGAAGGTTGGGGCCGAGTCGAGTCGGCGCTGATTGAAGCCTGCTGGCAGGTAGAGTATGGGGGTGGAGTCGGAGTAGGCCTGGGCGATGCCACCGAAAGCGTTCTCGGTGCCGGGACCCCACTGGGTGGCACAGACGCCGATGCGGCGGCCGTTGGTAACGCGGGAGTAGCCGTCGGCCATGCCGACGACAGTGCGTTCGGTACGGGCGATTATGGGCTTGATGCCCAGCTGGGCCCCGGTGTCGATGACAGGGTTGATGGGGAAGCTGAAAAGGTACTCTACGCCCTCGCGCTTGAGGATATCGGCGACTGCGGCTGCTCCTTTCAACTGGTGCCTCCTTGACTAATGCAGCTATTTGTGGAGACTATCACCTTAATGCCACCACGCCGCATTATACAACCTGGTGCATGTGGCATGCCACCCGCCGTCCCCGCGTCGGGTCTCATGGGCTCTGGGACCAGGTCCTTGGCGCGCGGCAGTGCCGCCACGGTCAGGGTGGACATAGTGGCTCCTGTGCGCAGGGGCCGGACTGCCGGATGGTTATCGGGCCGCCATCGCCGCCCCGGCGTTGACGTGCTCGGTGGGGTTGGGTATAATTCTACTGTGCGTTGGCACCTCCCGCTGTGCGAGATCCGCAACGGCGCGGGGCGGAAGCGGGGAGGGGTGGGTGAGTGGCTAATACCAACGGTCTGTAAAACCGTCGCCCTGACGGGCTACACAGGTTCGAATCCTGTCCCCTCCACCCAGCGCGTTCAAGGCGAGCCCACATAGCTCAGCAGGTAGAGCACGGTCTTGGTAAGACCGGGGTCATCAGTTCGAATCTGATTGTGGGCTCCAAAACAGTTCTGTTCTAAAATAGACCGGGCACCGGTCTATTTTGGCGATTGGGCCCCTATTGTTTTCACTAGCCGTATACTCTCCGAGATGATGAAAGGGAAGGTGCTCCGCCATGGCGAAGAAGAAGTTTGAGCGGACGAAGCCTCACGTAAATGTAGGGACGATAGGGCACATAGACCACGGGAAGACGACGCTGACGGCTGCGATCACGAAGGTATTGGCGATGAAGGGGGAGGCGGAGTATCGGCCGTTCGACTCGATAGACAATGCGCCTGAGGAGCGGGCGCGAGGGATCACGATAGCGATAGCGCACGTGGAGTATGAGACGGATAAGCGGCATTACGCGCACGTGGACTGTCCTGGTCATGCTGACTACATCAAGAACATGATCACTGGTGCGGCGCAGATGGACGGGGCGATTTTGGTAGTGAGTGCGCCTGACGGGCCGATGCCGCAGACGAGGGAGCACATATTGCTGGCGCGGCAGGTAGAGGTGCCGGCGATGGTGGTGTTTTTGAACAAGGTAGACATGATGGAGGATGAGGAGCTTCTTGAGCTAGTGGAGTTGGAGGTCAGGGAGCTTCTGAGCAAGTATGGTTTTCCTGGGGAGGAGATACCGTTCATACGCGGGAGTGCGCTGAAGGCGTTGGAGAGCGAGTCGAAGGATCCGAACGCGCCGGAGTATGCGCCGATACTGGAGCTGATGAAGGCTGTAGACGAGTACATACCGACGCCGGTGAGGGCGATAGACAAGCCGTTCCTGATGCCGATAGAGGATGTATTTGGGATCAAGGGGCGAGGGACGGTGGTGACTGGGCGAGTAGAGCGGGGGGTAGTGAAGGTAGGGGACGAGGTAGAGATCATAGGGATCAGGGAGACCCGGAAGGTTGTGGTGACCGGGGTAGAGATGTTCAAGAAGCTGCTGGACCAGGGGCAGGCAGGGGACAACATAGGGTGTCTGCTGAGGGGTGTGGAGCGGACCGAGGTAGAGCGGGGGCAGGTATTGGCGAAGCCTGGGTCGATTCGGCCGCACACGAAGTTTGCTGGTCAGGTAGTGGTATTGAGCAAGGAGGAGGGTGGGCGGCACACGCCGTTCTTCAACGGGTACCGGCCGCAGTTTTATCTGCGGACTACGGACGTGACTGGGGCGATCAAGCTGCCGGCTGGGGTAGAGATGGTGATGCCTGGTGACAACGTGGAGATGGAGATAGAGCTGATCCAGCCGATAGCGTTGGAAGAGGGGCTGCGGTTTGCGATCCGCGAGGGTGGCCGGACGGTGGGAGCCGGAGTGGTCACCAAGATCATAGAGTAGGTAGCCAGAATGGCGAAGAAAGCTGACAGGATACTGATAACGCTCGCGTGCACCCAGTGTCGCGAGCGGACCTACCACACCGAGAAGAACCGAAAGAACGATCCGGAGCGATTGGTGCTGAGGAAGTTCTGCCCTCGTTGCAGGGCCCACACTGAGCACCGCGAGACGAAGTAGCGGGGCTGGCTGGTTAGTGAGGAGGCGGGAGCGGCGGCTCCCCGAAGCGGGGTCCGCCCCTCGCCGCACCCCTACGCTACACGTCGTTCCTTGACACCCCGACGGGCGCATGTGGTATCATTCGGTGGGCGTGAGTGGCACGCCTTCGGTATTCATGTGCCTGGAATAGGCCTGTAGCTCAATTAGGCAGAGCAGCGGTCTCCAAAACCGCAGGTTGTCGGTTCGATTCCGGCCGGGCCTGCCGACGCGATCAGGCTGCTGCGGGCGGAGTCGCGGCAGCCAAAGTCCAGGCGTAATAGAGGGACAATGCCCGCAAAGGTTCAAGAGTTGAAGAGGGGCAGAGGGCAGGTGGAGCGGGCCTCGGGGTTCGTGCGAGAGATCCGCTCGGAGCTCCGGAAGGTCGTGTGGCCGACCCGGCAGGAGGCCATCAATCTGACGCTGATCGTTATCGGCGTCAGCGCCGCCGTGGGGCTGTTCCTGGGTCTGGTGGATTTCGGCTTCACGGAGCTTTTTCGCGTAATACTGCAGTAGGCTGCGGACGTTTCAGGCGAATCGATGGAAGAAGAAGCGCAAGCCCAGGTTGTCGAGGAAGAGGCCCAAGAGCAGGGGGCTGAGGCGATCCACCCGGACGCCAAGTGGTATGTGATCCACACCTACTCCGGTTACGAGAACAAGGTGAAGACCAACCTGGAGCACCGCATCGAGTCGATGGGCGCCCAGGACCAGATCTTCCAGGTGGTCATCCCCACTGAGGACGAGATAGAGATCCGGGATGGCCAGCGGAGGACGGTCCAGAAGAAGGTGTTCCCGGGCTACGTGCTGGTGCAGATGGTGCTGACGGATCACTCGTGGCATGTGGTTCGCAACACTCCAGGGGTGACGGGTTTCGTCGGCTCGGGGAGCAAGCCGACCCCGCTGCTGGATCAGGAGGTTAAGCAGATCCTGAAGGCCATGCGGCGGGAAGCGCCCAAGATCAAGGTCAGCTTCTCGAGGGGTGAGCGAGTCAAGGTGGTGGACGGCCCATTCACCGACTTCATCGGGGTGGTGGACGACATCAATCTGGAGAAGGGGAAGGTGCGAGTGCTGGTCTCCTTCTTCGGGCGCGAGACCCCGGTGGAGCTGGACTTCCTGCAGGTTGCTCGCGTCTAGCACCCTGGCCTCTGGCTGCGCCGAGCTCGGGGTAGCGTGCAGCTCACGCCCAAGGGCATCATCGGGTCGGAGGGCCGTCGTCGAGGGCTGGCAGGGCGAAGGGTAGTGCGCCCCTGGGCCTGACTCTCTCGAGGGCTTGAAGAGGGTTCATGCGGGCGGCGACGTGTTGGGTCGTCGCCTGTCCGTGAGTGTGAGGAGAGCTTAATGGCAAAGAAGGTCAAGGCGATCGTCAAGCTGCAGATCACGGCCGGGAAGGCAACTCCAGCGCCCCCGGTCGGCCCTGCACTGGGCCAGCACGGTGTCAACATAATGGCGTTCTGCAAGGAGTACAACGAGCGAACGGCCTCTCAGGCGGGCATGGTTATCCCGGCTGAGATAACCATCTACGAGGATCGCTCGTTCACCTTCGTCACGAAGACCCCCCCGACGGTGGATCTGATCAAGAAGGCGCTGGGCGTCGAGAAGGGATCCGGAAAGCCCCACGCCACCAAGATCGGTACCCTGTCCAGGGAGAAGATCCGCGAGATCGCGGAGCTGAAGATGAAGGATCTGAACGCCAACGACCTGGAGGGGGCGATCAGGATGGTTGAGGGCACCGCCAAGAGCATGGGGGTTGCCATCGGGTAGGGTCGCCGCCGGCCGGCGCGGCGACGAACAGGTGGGAGGGCGATCGGCCCGACTGCACCACGAGGAGGTTACAGTGCCAAGACACGGCAAGCAGTATCTTGAGGCTGCAAAGAAGGTCGACCGGACCAAGCTTTACACTCCGGCCGAGGCTATCAAGCTTCTCCGAGAAGTCTCCTACGCCAAGTTCGATCCCACGGTAGAGGTGCACATCCGCACCGGCGTCGACCCTCGCCATGCGGACCAGATGGTACGCGGGCTGGCAGTTCTTCCGGCGGGTACCGGCAAGCGGGTGCGCGTGCTGGCCTTCGCCCAGGGCGAGAAGGCCAAGGAGGCGGAGGAGGCGGGGGCCGACTACGTGGGCGGCCAGGAGCTGGTCCAGAAGATCGAGGGCGGCTGGCTGGAGTTCGACGTGGCGGTGGCTACGCCCGATATGATGGGCATGGTCGGCCGTCTGGGCAAGATCCTGGGTCGCCGGGGTCTCATGCCGAACCCGAAGGCTGGCACCATCTCCTTCGACATTGGGAAGGTGATCAAGGAGGTGAAGGCTGGCCGCGTGGAGTTCCGGGTCGACAAGACCGCCGTGATCCACGTGCCCATCGGAAAGCTCAGCTTCACCGATGAGCAGCTCATGACAAACCTGGCTGCGCTTCTCGAAGCGGTCGTCAGGGCGAAGCCCAGCGGGGCCAAGGGGCAGTACATCCGCTCCATCGCCATCGCCAGCAGCATGAGCCCCGGCATCGCCCTGGACCTTCAGTCGGCGCTGTCCATGGCGGCAGCGTAGTATCTTCTCGAACCGAACAGGATCTGAGCTGTAGACAGCAGGCGTGCCCTTGGGCACTTAATGGATCTGGCCTGCCGAGGCAAAGGGTTGGGGACACTCCTGGAATCGAGCGGATCCAGGCGACTTCCGCCTGATCTGCCATCGAGCCCTAGGGGACGTGTTCTGAAGGGCCTTTGGCCGCGGTGGCCAAGGGCCCTTTTTCGTTGGGTAGCGCCTCAGCCAAGGTGGAAAGGAGGTGAGAAATTGCCACAGAGATCGGAAAGAGCTAGAGGTCCACGACCGGAGAAGGTCAAAGAGGTCGAGGAGCTGTCAGGGCTGCTCTCGAGGAGCAACCTGGTGGTTCTGGCCGACTATCGCGGACTGACTGTTGCTGACATGGCTTCCCTGCGGAAGAAGCTGCGCGAGCAGGGAGTGGAGTTCCGCGTCGCTAAGAACACCTTGATGGGCTTTGCCTCCGAGAAGGCGGGGAAGACGGGGCTGAAGGACACCTTGGCCGGCCCGACGGCAGTGGCCTTCGTTACCGGAGACGAAGCCACGGCCGCCAAGACCATCGTCGACTACGAGCGAGGGTCGAAGGTCTTCAAGATCAAAGGTGCGCTCCTTGGTGACAGGCTGCTGAAGCCGGAGCAGGTTGGCGCCCTGGCCAGCATGCCGCCTCGAGGTGTGCTGCTGTCCCAGGTGGTCGCCGGTTTCCAGTCCCCCATATCCGGCCTGGTGGGAGTACTGGGCGGGCTGCTGGGCGGCCTGGTGGGAACCCTGGAGGCTCGTCGGCGGCAGCTCGAAGAGCAGGGCGCGGCCGCCTGATTGGGCCGAGGCCCAGTTGAAATGGTGTTGCTGTAGTTGACCCCTTCACGTCGGAAGGGAGAAGAGGATAAGAGAGGACCGATATGAGCACTGAGGAGATCATCGCGGCGATCGAGAAGATGACCGTTCTCGAGCTGGCCGATCTGGTCAAGGCTCTGCAGGATCGCTTTGGCGTGGTTGCTGCTGCCCCGGTTGCGGCTGCCGCCCCGGCTGGCGCGGCCGCGGCTGCCGCCCCTGCGGCTGCACCGGTAGAGGAGCAGACCGAGTTCACCGTGGTGCTGAAGGAGTTCGGGGCCAACAAGATCAACGTGATCAAGGTGGTTCGCGAGCTCACCGGACTTGGCCTGAAGGAAGCGAAGGACCTGGTAGAGGGGGCCCCGAAGCCCGTCAAGGAGGGAGTGTCCAAGGACGAGGCCGAGAAGGCTGCCGCCAAGCTTCGGGAAGCCGGGGCCACGGTCGAGATCAAGTAGCTGGGCAGAAATGGGAATGGGGCGGTCCTCAAGCCGCCCCATTCCAAGAGCTCAAGCCCTCGAAGATTCGTCGCGGCGACGCTGCTCCTCCCACTCCACCCTTCGGCGCCTGGCCTCCTCCAGCCACCCTTGCAGCTCGGGCGCTCCGCTCGCCAGCAGCTCTCTGACAGCCCTCAGCTCCTCCATCAGTCGGTCCAGGTGCCGAAGCAGATTGGCCGTGTTGCTGAGCAGGATGTCCCAGTACATGGTGGGGTCTTGCCTGGCCAGGCGTGTAGCGGTGTCGAACCCGCCCGCTGCCAGTACGGACATCTCTCGCCAACCGGGCTCCGAGGCCAGTATCCGCATGAGGGTTGTCGAGAGCAGGTAGGGGAGGTGGCTTATCCCGGCCACGAGTCCGTCGTGCTCGGCAGGATCGACGAAGTAGGGCTCTGCACCAATGGCCTGGATCATGGCGACCACGGCTGAGACGGCGGACGGGGGAGCGGTGGGAGCCGGTGTGACGCAGTACACGGTTCCCTTGAACAGCCCGGCGTCGGGGCCGTCCACGCCGGCCGTGGCCAGGCCCGTCATGGGGTGTCCTCCCACGAAGGAGACGGAGGGAGGGAGGATCTCCGACGCCCGGCGAAGCAGCATCTCCTTGGTGCTGCCGGTGTCGGTGACAATACAGCCGCTGGGCAGACTGCCAGCGACGGTCTCGAGCACCCGGGGGATCGTTCCCACTGGGGTGGAAACGATCACCAGATCCGATCCAGAGACGGCGACCGCTGGATCTCGCTCCAGCCTGTCCACGGCCTTCAGCTTCTGCGCCCTCATGGCCGCATCGTATTGGCAGTCGTGGCCGACCACCACGGGCGGCGACTTGGTCTGCCTGAGGGCGAGCCCCATAGACGTCCCGATCAGCCCCAGGCCTATGATGGTAACCTGTTTCATCGACACCACACCTCAGTTCTGGTTGTCGGCCCTCCGCAGAGCTACGAGGGCCGGCCTCACCCACTCGGCGTCGGGCAGGTTCCGCACATCGCATGGATCGAGCTGGTGGAGCTCCACCAGCCTCCACACCCGCTCTTCTGTGCCGGCTTTCGCCAGCATGTAGGCTCCAATGCGCGGGTGGTTGGCGAGCACGTACAAGGGGAGCCACCATCTGCGCCCGTCACTCCTGATGTCGAAGGCGGGGATGCCGCCCAGCACCGCCCTCAGCAGCACGGCTGTGGTCCTGTGCACCACGGTGATGCGACACCTGGACTTCCCCACATCGTGAAGGAGCGCCGCTTTCAGCAGGATCGGGTCGGTGACCCCAGCCACCAGGAGAGAGCGGAGGACCCGCACGCTGTGCACCTGGTCCGGGGTGGCGAGGGCCTCGAACAACAGCCTCTCCGAGGGGGAAAGGTGCTGATCGACGAGAGCCCAGTCCTCCGCGCCCATCCGTGCGACCAGGCTGGCGAGCCCTTGACGGATGCGGTAGAAGACGCCCACGGCTAGGTCCCGAACACCAGGGGCTGCAGCACCCGATAGGCTGGGGTTATGATGGCCCCCAGTACGCTGACCTTGAAGACGTACGAAAGGGCGAAGAGTCCCAGCAGAGCGGCTGGACCGTACTGGGCCAGCGGCGCGATGCGCGCCGCCGCCTCGCCAGGCAGTATCCCCAGCAGAACAGAGAAACCATCCAGGGGTGGCAGCGGGATCAGGTTGAAGACGGCCAGGAGAAGGTTGATGGACGCCACGGCTGCGGCGAGCATCAGCCACTCCCTAGGCATCACCATGTGCATTCGGAAGGGCAGCCCGAATGCTGCCGCCAGGAGGAGGTTGGACAGGGGGCCAGCGAAAGCGACCAGTGCCATTCCGGCCTTTGGGTTGATGCGGAATCGAGCCGGGTTGACGAAGACGGGCTTGCCCCAGCCAAAGCCCATCAAGAAGAGGGTGATGGTCCCCAGGGGGTCCAGATGCCGCAGGGGGTTCAGGCTGAGCCTTCCGGCGGATCTCGGGCTGGGGTCGCCCAGCAGGGTGGCGGCCAGGGCGTGGCTGGCCTCGTGGATCGCGATGGCAATCACGAAGGCCGGCACCATCAGTAGCAGGTTTTCCAGGGTCAGGCTCATACGATTTCCATCTCCATCTCGGCCTCACCAGGCCGGTGGAACCCGTCGAAGCTCAACGCAGAGGGGTCGAACTGGGGTTGGCCCCACAGGGAAAGTATAGCACGCACTGGGCCGGGCAGCGACTTTACATAACCTCATCACCAGAGGATTCGCCCTCCTCGCCACCCATCAGCTCTTGCCACATCCCTTCGAGGTCCACCATGGGCTCCGTGGGCGAGAGCTCTGTGAGGGGCAGGTGGTCGGGCGTTAGAAGAGGCACCTCCTCGCGCGAAAGGTCCCGGCCCAGGTCGGTCGACAGCACCCCGGAGTGCCTGAGCCCCGCGGGATCGAACCCCTCCAGTCCCTTCTGCTGGAGCAGCAGCTTCACGCGCCCCAGCCCCTCGGGGTTCATCAGCTCTTCCATGGCCACCCAGTTCGCCTGATAGCTCCTCTGGGGCAACCCCATCTGCTCCAGGCGTTGCAGGTAGTCTCCCATCCCCATGCTGACCAGGAACGAGCGCTGCGTCACTAGGTCGAAGGGCTGCAGCCCCCATCGAGATCCCTCTGCCGCCAGGCTGGTGAAGTCCACGTGGGCAGTTATGTCCTGCTGCCCAATTCGGAAATAGGGGTCCGTGCTAATGGTGTGGCGGTAGAAGCACATAAGAGTGCCGGAGGAGCGGAGGGGAGAGTAGAGCTCATTGGCCGCGTAGCCGTAGTCGAAGGTTAGCACGGCTCCTCTCCGTAGGGAGGTTGCGACCCATTGGATCCAATCCATCGCATCCAGGTTGACCTCGCCGACGAACCCCTCTGGCGGCAGGAAGCCAAGCCTGGAGAAGTATTCCGACAGCCTGGGGTCCGATGGCTCGTCCACGGTTTCCACTATCCGCCCCTGGCGAATCTCCAGGTATATCTCCCTGAGCATGCCGTCCACCACGGTCACCCGATGGACCGGGAAGGCATCCAGAAGCTCGTTGGACAGGAAGCATCCCTCGATGGAGTCTCCCTCGATGCTGGTGGTGGGGTCACCGATCCAGGCCACCCTGGCGGTTGTCTCGTCGCGGCCGCCGCCGAGCGCGCGCCGCGGCGGATTGGCCGATCTCTCGACGGCCAGGTAGGAGATCGCTTGGTCGAAGGCGGGCGAGCACCGAGCCGTGTAGCGAAGGATGTCCCTGGCCAGAGCTCCCTTGCCCGCTCCCACCTCGACGATGGTGAAGCTGCTGGGACGTCCCATGCAGACCCATACCTGCTCAAGCTGCCGCGCAACCAGGGCGCCAAAGGATGGGTGGAGCTCGGGGCTGGTGTAGTAGTCACCCGACGCGCCGATCCGCTGGCCCTCGCCGCTGTAGTAGGCACCCGGCGCCGAGTAGAGTGCCATCTCCATGAAGGTTCGGAAGGTGATCCGCCCCTCCCGGGCGATAGCGTCCCGTATGGCTGCTTCTGCAGGCGTTGCCAAGGCCATGTCTCCCAGTTCGACACTCCGTCCCACTCAGTGCGGGGCCTTTCAGTTCTCGCTCCGCAACTTGTCTGATGCGCCGTGGGCCGTCCACGAGGGGCAGAAACTGGCCGCTCCAACCGCCGCCGGGAGCGCGGCCTCCGACCATGGGCGGGCCGGAGGCCCGCGCTCCCGGGGCTAGTTCTCCCGTTGCCTAAAATAAACGGAGACACCCCGGCGCACAGAGGCCTTCCACTTCTCTCTCGGCGACTCGTTTCACGGGCGGTGGGCAGCCCAGGAGGGTCCGAGGTTGACCACTCTGATCGCTGAAACGCCGTCTTCGAGATGTCGAGTTGGTGCGGCCCAGCCGCGACCCTAGAGAACTGAAGGGCCCTGCCACTCAGTGTATCATCCCCGACCTGCCTTCCGCTCCCCTGGTATAATTAACAGATCGCTCCAAGCGGAGCCTCTTGGCGGTCAGAGCTACACACGCTGGAGTCCCTAAGTGCCCGATTTTCGGATCGCATCGGATTTCCTTCCCACAGGAGACCAGCCCCAGGCCATCGAGCGGTTGGTGGAGGGCGTCAAGGCCGGGATGAAGCACCAGACGCTGCTGGGCGTCACCGGCTCTGGCAAGACCTTCACCATGGCCAACGTGATCGCGCGGCTGCAGAGGCCCACTCTGGTGCTGGCCCCCAACAAGACTTTGGCCGCACAGCTGTGCTCCGAGTTCAGGGAGTTCTTCCCCGAGAACGCCGTGGAGTATTTCGTCAGCTACTACGACTACTATCAGCCGGAGGCGTACGTCCCCAAGTCGGACCTGTACATCGAGAAGGACTCCTCTATGAACGAGGAGATCGATCGACTCAGGCACTCTGCCACCAAGGCTCTGTTCGAGCGAAGGGACGTGATCATCGTGGCCTCCGTCTCCTGCATCTACGGTCTGGGCTCGCCAGAGGAGTACGGGAAGGTGGTGCTTACCCTCAGGCGGGGCGAGACCCGGAGAAGGGACAAAGTGCTTCGGTTCCTCACCGATATCCATTATGAGCGAAACGACTACGCCCTGGGGCGAGGGAAGTTCCGGGTGAGGGGCGATACCCTCGAGATCCACCCCATCGGCGAGGATGTGGCGATCAGGGTGGAGTTCTGGGGTGACGAGGTGGAGCGGATCACCGAGGTCGATCCGCTGACCGGGGAGGTCCTGGTGGAGAGGACACAGGTGGACATCTACCCGGCCAAGCACTTCGTGACCACGCAGGAGAAGCTGGAGGAAGCGCTTCGCGACATCGAGGAGGAGCTGAGGCAGCGACTGGCGGAGCTGAGGGCGGAGGGCAAGCTGGTCGAGGCACAGCGTCTGGAGCAGCGCACCCGATACGACATGGAGATGATGCGTGAGACAGGCTTCTGCAGTGGCGTCGAGAACTACTCCCGCCACCTCTCGCGCCGGGAGCCCGGCAGCATGCCCTGGACCCTGCTGGACTACTTCCCCGATGACTACCTGATGTTCATCGACGAGTCGCACCTCTCCATCCCGCAGGTGAGGGGGATGTACGCGGGCGACTACTCTCGAAAGAAGACCCTGGTCGACTACGGGTTCAGGCTGCCATCCGCACTGGACAACCGCCCACTGAAGTTCTCGGAGTTCGAGAAGCACATCAATCAGGTGATATACGTCTCGGCGACGCCTGGCCCCTATGAGAGGGAGCACAGCCAGCAGATCGTCGAGCAGCTCATTCGTCCTACCGGGCTGATCGATCCCAGCGTGGAGGTGAAGCCTACCGCCGGGCAGATCGACGACCTGCTGGAGCAGGTACGTGCCAGGGTCGCCCGGGGCGAGAGGGCGCTCATCACCACGCTGACGAAGCGGATGGCGGAGGATCTGGCCGACTACCTGCGCGAGATGGGGATAAAGGTGCACTACCTGCACTCCGAGATCGAGACCCTGGAGAGGATCGAGATCCTGAGGGACCTGAGGCTGGGGGTATACGACGTCGTGGTGGGAATAAACCTGCTTCGGGAGGGGCTGGACCTGCCTGAGGTGTCGCTGGTGGCTATCCTGGACGCCGACAAGGAGGGATACCTGAGGTCAGAGGGGTCGCTGATCCAAACCATAGGCCGGGCGGCGAGGCACGTGGACGGCCATGTGATCATGTATGCCGACACCGTGACGGAGTCGATGAGGCGGGCCATCGAAGAGACCTACAGGCGGCGCCGTCTGCAGATGGAGTACAACGAGAAGCACGGGATCACCCCGACGGGCATCCGCAAGGCGATAAAGGACATCTCCAACCGGATGAAGGCAGTCGCCGAGGCGGCGGCTACCTACGAGTCCTCGGGGGTGCCTATGCCCAAGGATGACATCCTGCGACTGATCAAGGATCTGGAAGCGCAGATGAAGCAGGCGGCCAGGGAGTTGGAGTTCGAGAAAGCAGCTCTTCTGCGCGACCGGATCATCGAGCTTAGGAGAGAGATCGCGTAGGTGGACAGGTAGGGGAGATCAGGGAATCACGCCGCTGGCGTGGTTCTGGATGTACATGGGGCCATCTCCTCTCCACTTGGCGATACAAGGGTAGACAGGTGGGTCAGGACTTCATAGAGATTCGCGGCGCTCGCGAGCATAACCTCAAGAACATCTCGCTGAAGATCCCGAGAGACAAGCTGGTGGTCATCACCGGGCTATCCGGATCCGGGAAGTCCTCGCTGGCCTTCGACACCATCTATGCTGAGGGGCAGCGGCGGTACGTGGAGTCGCTCAGCGCCTATGCACGGCAGTTTCTGGGCCAGATGGAGAAGCCGGACGTCGATTACATCGGCGGTCTCTCGCCGGCCATCTCCATTGACCAGAAGGCCGCCAGCCACAATCCCCGGTCGACCGTGGGGACGGTGACGGAGATCTACGACTACCTTCGTCTCTTGTTCGCCAGGGTCGGGAAGCCTCATTGCCCCACCTGCGGGCGGCTCATTGCCCAGCAGACCCCTGACCAGATGGTGGATGCTGTCCTGGCCTTGCCGGCCGGCAGCCGGATAATGATCCTCGGGCCGGTGATCCGGGATCGGAAGGGGGAGCACCAGGGGATCCTGGAGGATGCCCGAAAGGCGGGTTTCGTCCGAGCCAGGGTGGACGGGCAGCTCAGGGACCTCGGGGAGCCCATCAAGCTGGACAAGAACCGGAAACACACCATCGAGGTGGTGGTGGATCGGCTGGTGGTGCCGGCTCGGGACGACGAGGATCTGGACTCCACCCGCGGACGTCTCGCCGACTCCATCGAGACGGCGCTGAAGCTGGGCGCGGGCACGGTCAAGGTGGCGGTGGGCGAGCAGGAGATGGTTTTCTCGGAGCAGTTCGCCTGCGTGGAGTGCGGCTTCAGCGTGGGAGAGATCGCGCCGAGGAGCTTCTCCTTCAACAGCCCCCATGGGGCCTGTCCGGAGTGCACGGGGCTCGGATCCAAGCTGGAGATCGATCCAGAGCTGGTGATCCCCAACCGTGACCTCTCCATCGCAGAGGGGGCCATTCAGCCCTGGAGTCGCACCGCGGCCAGCGATGGCTACTATTCCAGCCTGCTGGGGGCCGTGGCCAGCGAATACGGTTTCTCGACTTGGGTCCCCGTTCGGGAGCTTACCGAGGAGCAGCTCCGGGTGATCCTCTATGGAACAGGCGGACGAAAGGTTCGGGTGAGACACAGACACCGGGACGGACGTTACCATGAGTACAGCCTTCCTTTCGAGGGGGTCATTCCCAATCTGGAGAGAAGGTATCGGGAGACCGACTCCGACTACATACGCGCCGAGATCGAGAGGTATATGTCCAGCAGACCCTGTCCGGCCTGTGGAGGTGCGAGGCTGAAGCCGGAGGTTCTGGCTGTCACCGTCGCGGGCCGGTCCATCGTGGACGTGACCAGGCTCGCCGTGTGGAAGGCGCTGGAGTTCTTCCGCTTCCTGGAGGGGGAGGAGGGGGCTTTTCGAGGTCCCGCCTTCGCGCCGGCGACATACCCAGATGAGGACAGGCCCCTGTCCGACAGGGACATGCTGATCGCTCGCCAGATCCTCAAGGAGATCAAGGCGAGACTGGGCTTCCTCGTGGATGTGGGGCTCGATTACCTGACCATGGATCGCACGGCCTCCACCCTTTCGGGTGGCGAGGCCCAGCGGATCCGGCTAGCCACCCAGATCGGATCGGGCCTCATGGGGGTGCTATACATCCTCGACGAGCCCAGCATCGGCTTGCACCAGAGGGACAACCACCGGCTGATCCGCACCCTCACGCGGCTGAGGGATCTGGGCAACACCCTGATCGTGGTGGAGCACGACGAGGAAACTATTCGGAGCGCTGACCACGTCATCGACATCGGACCGGGCGCTGGGGAGCACGGCGGCGAGCTGGTGGCCCAGGGCACGGTGGAAGATCTGATCGCCTGTCCGAGGTCCATTACCGGACGGTTCCTGGGAGGCGAGCTATCGATACCAGTGCCCTCTCGGCGAAGGCCGGGGAACGGCAAGGTGCTGCGGGTGATCGGAGCCCGCGAGAATAACCTGAAGAACATAGACGTGGAGATCCCGCTGGGCTGCTTCGTTGCGGTGACGGGCGTGTCCGGCTCCGGGAAGAGCACCCTGGTCTCCGAGATCCTCTACCGCAGACTGGCACAGGCGCTCCACAGAGCGAGGGACCGGGCCGGCGAGCACGACCGCATCGAGGGCATGGAGCACCTGGACAAGGTGATAGACATCGACCAGTCGCCCATCGGCAGGACGCCTCGATCCAACCCTGCCACCTACACCGGCGCCTTCACCCCGATCCGCGAGCTCTTCGCGTCCCTGCCGGAGGCCAGGATGCGTGGCTACCTGCCGGGGCGCTTCTCTTTCAACGTCAAGGGGGGGAGGTGCGAGGCCTGCCACGGGGAGGGGATCATCCAGATAGAGATGCACTTCCTTCCGGACGTCTATGTTCCGTGCGAGCAGTGCAAGGGCAAGAGGTACAATCGGGAGGCCCTGGAGATACGCTACAAGGGAAAGAACATCTCCGACGTGCTGGAGATGACGGTGGAGGAGGCGCTGGCCTTCTTCGAGAACATTCCCGCGATTCGCAATAAGCTCTCCACCCTGAACGATGTCGGGCTTGGGTACATCCGGCTGGGACAGCCGGCCACGACCCTCTCTGGGGGAGAGGCCCAGAGGGTCAAGCTGGCCGCCGAGCTGTCCCGGAGGGCCACCGGCAGGACCCTGTATATACTGGATGAGCCGACCACGGGTCTACATTTCGCCGATGTCAGCCGGCTACTGGATGTCCTGAACCGGCTGGTGGACGGCGGTAACAGCGTCGTGGTGATCGAGCACAACCTGGATGTGATCAAGGTCGCCGACTGGATCATCGATCTGGGACCCGAGGGGGGCGACGCCGGCGGATGGGTCGTGGCCTCCGGGACTCCCGAGGATGTGGCGGAGAGCCCCAGCTCCTTCACCGGTCAATTTCTCAAAGAGGTGCTGCGCGGCGCAGGATCGTCGCCCAACGGAAGGGCGATGGCAGGGGAGCTGGCCAGGTAGGCTTGTCCGAGTCGTCCTGTGGCCCTGGGTCGTGGCTGGGCGACATAAGATGTGAGGGAGTGGATCGCTGGTGGAGGCGCAAGCAGAGAACCGTCCCAAAACCTATTTTCCCGCTTTCCTGGACCTGACGGGCCGCATAGCCGTGGTGGTGGGGGGTGGGGACGTGGCGGCACGCAAGGTCGTGGGTTTGCTGGCTGCTGGGGCGAGGGTGCGGGTGGTGGCGCCTGAGCTGGACCGATCCCTCGAGGCGATGGTGTCCGTGGAGAGGGTGGAGGTGGTGCGGCGCGAGTATCGGGCCGGCGACCTAGAGGGGGCGTTCGTCGTGGTGGCGGCCGCATCGGATCCCGAGGTGAACCGAGCGGTGGCCGCTGAGGCCGTGGAACGCAACCTTCTGATCAACGTTGTAGATCTGCCGGAGCTGTGCAGCTTCATCGTGCCCTCCGTGATCCGGCGCGACGAGCTCACGGTGGCCATCTCAACCGGGGGCATGAGCCCGGCCATGGCTAAGCAGGTTCGACAGAAGCTGGAAGAGGTGCTAGTGCCGGAGTACGGTCCCTTCTTGCGTCTTCTGGGGAGCCTGCGTCCACGCATTCGCCGGGAGCTGCCTGTCCCCGCCCAGCGCGAGGCTTTCTGGGCCGAGGCCGTGGGCTCCAGTGTCTTTCAGCTCTTCCGTTCCCAGGGTGAGGCGGCCACGCTGGCTCGCCTGGAGGAGATACTTCGTCGAGTCCGAGATGGAGGGTCCTGCAGGCTGATGGCTGTCGGCCTGAATCACAGGACCGCCCCAGTGGAGCTGCGGGAGCGGCTCGCACCGGGCGGAGATGGCGTGGCGGCGCTGCTGGATCGCTTGGCAGGGGTCGCTGGTGAGAGGATCGTGCTCGCTACCTGCAACAGGATGGAGGTGTACGTCGTTCCGCGGGGGGAGAAGGATATCGATGGTGAGATTCGGGCCCTGCTGCATGGGCTCTTCTGCCTCGAGCTGGACGAGGCTGAGCTGGCGTCTCACCTCTACACCCTGCGGGACGAGGAGGCCGCTCGGCACCTCTTCTCCGTCGCCGCGGGCATCGACTCCATGGTGCTGGGAGAGACCCAGATCCTTGGTCAGGTCAGGGACGCGCTCGATCTGGCTGCAGCCAGGGGAGCGGTAGGCTCCATGCTGAGTGCCTTGTTCCAGCGGGCTCTGGCGGCAGGGAAGCGGGCCCGCACGGAGACCGCCATATCGCGAAGCGCGGTGTCGGTGAGCCATGCGGCAGTGGAGCTCGCGAGAGGGGTGGTGGGCGATCTCGCTTCGAGCACGGTTCTCCTGGTGGGAGCCGGCGAGATGGGAGAGCTGGCGGCGAGGAACCTAACGGACAACGGTGCCGCCGCGCTCCTGGTGGTGAACCGGAGCTGGGACAAGGCCAAGGAGCTGGCGAACCGATATGGGGGCGTGGCCGTGCCCTGGGACGACATCGGCGCGGCGCTGGAAAGGGCAGACATAGTGATATCCTCCACGGCGTCGCCGGTCCCCGTCATCGAGCCCGGCCTGGTCCGCCCAGCGATGGTGAGGCGCCGTGGCCGCCCCCTGATGATAGTGGACATCGCGGTGCCCAGGGACGTGGATCCGGCCGTTGGATCCATAGAGGGTGTGCACCTCTACGACATCGATGACCTGCAGTCGGTGGTGAAGGGGAACCTCAAGGAGCGGGAGCGCGAGGTTGCCGCGGTGGAGGCCATCGTTCAGGAGGAGGTAGTTGCCTTCTCGTCCTGGCTTCGGTGCCAGGAGGTTGTTCCAACGCTGGTGGCGCTGCGGGAGCGGCTTGAGCGGATCCGGAGGGACGAGGTGGAGCGCTGCTGCCGAAGGCTCCGGCTGGACGAGAAACAGCGCAATGCCGTGGAGGCCATGGCGCAGGCTATCGTCAACAAGGTGCTGCACTCGCCGACGGTCCGGCTGAAGGAGCAAGCACAGGACGGGGCCTGTGGGCTGTATGTGGATGCGGTCAGGGAGCTCTTCGATCTGGATTAGTGTTCGGACCCGTGAAATTCAGCGCATGGTGTGGGAGCCTGTCTCTGCAGGGCCAGATGCCGGCCGTGTTGCCGTGTCAGTGGCGAATTAGATCTGGCGAAGTAGTGGGTGTGTCGAAATCCTCATAGATTGGGATGGTTCTTTCCAGATGCGGAATCTCGTGGTGGGCACTCGGGGCAGCGCCCTGGCGATGTGGCAGGCGCAGTGGGTGGTCGAGAGGCTGCGAGCCCTCCATCCGGGGCTGGGGATCAGAATCGAGAGGATCCAGACAGAGGGCGACCGTGAGAGCGGGCCGCCGCTCTGGCAGATCGGTGGGACCGGGCTCTTCGTGAAGGAGATCGAGAAGGCCCTTCTGGATTGCAGGATCGACGTGGCGGTCCACAGCATGAAGGATCTCCCGTCGAGCATGCCCGATGGACTGAGCATCGCGGCCGTGCCGGAGAGGGAGGACCCCAGGGATGTCCTGGTCTCACGGCTCGGCATGGGCCTCTCACGGCTGCCAAGAGGCGCTCGGGTGGGCACGAGCAGCTCTCGTCGCCGAGCGCAGCTGCTGGCGTTCAGGCCAGACCTGGAGATCGTGCCACTTCGGGGGAATGTAGACACTCGTCTCCGGAAGGCGAGCGGCGAGGACCTGGATGCGGCCGTGCTGGCGGCGGCTGGTCTTGAAAGGCTGGGCCATTCGGACCGCATCACAGAGTTCATACCACTGGAGGTATGCCTCCCTGCCCCCGGGCAAGGGGCGCTGGCGGTGCAGGTTCGCGAGGATGACCTTTCCGTCATGGAGCTGTTGGCTGCCCTGGACCACGCGCCCACCAGGGCGGCGACGGACGCCGAGAGGGCCTTCCTCCGGGCCATGGGCGGCGGCTGCCAGCTCCCCATGGCCTGCCTCTGCCGACAGGGCGATGGTGGCATGTTGGTGATGGATGCTCTGGTGGCCAGCCCCGATGGAGCTGTTGTTCTCCGAGAGCGTCTAGTCGGCGCAGGCTCGGGAGCATCCGAGCTGGGTGCGACCCTGGCAGAGAAGCTGCTGGGGCGCGGAGCGGACCGTCTGCTGTCGGAGGTGAGGCAGTGACTGGGAGGGTCTACCTGGTGGGAGGAGGACCCGGCGACCCAGGGCTCCTGACCCTGCGTGGCGCGGAGGTGCTGGGAAAGGCCGACGTAGTGGTGTACGACCGACTAGCCAATACGGCGCTGCTGGACCTCCACCTTCGCCCGACGGCAGAGAGGATCTACGCTGGGAAGTCCACCGACCATCACACATATCCCCAGGACGAGATCAACCGCATGCTGGTCCAGCACGCCCGAGCTGGCAAGACCGTGGTTCGGCTGCACGGCGGGGACCCCTTCGTCTTCGGGAGGGGTGGTGAGGAGGCGTCCGTGCTGGCCGCCGCTGGCGTACCCTTCGAGGTGGTGCCCGGCGTCACATCGGCGGTCGCGGTGCCTGCCTACGCCGGGATCCCGGTTACTCACCGCGGGTGCACCAGCTCCCTGGCGGTTGTTACAGGGCATGAGGACCCAGCGAAGCCCGAGTCGGATCTGTGCTGGGAGAAGCTGGCGACCGGTGTCGGGACCCTGGTGGTGCTGATGGGCCTCACGAACCTGGCTTCTATAGCGGAGGAGCTGATACGACACGGACGGCCGCCGGACACCCCTGTAGCCGTGATCCGATGGGGAACCTGGCCTCGTCAGGAGACCCTCACGGGCACCCTGGGCGACATCGCCTCGAAGGTTAGAGAGAAGGGGCTTCGGCCACCAGCGGTGATTGTGGTGGGCGATGTGGTTCGGCTTCGCGACTCGTTGCGATGGTGGGACAGCCGTCCCCTGTTCGGCAAGCGGGTGCTGGTGACACGGAGCCGCGAGCAGGCCGGGGCCCTTTCGTCGCTGCTTCGGGAAATCGGAGCGGAGCCCGTGGAGGTTCCTGTCCTGGAGGTGGTGCCCCCGGAGTCGTTCGACCCCATGGACGAGGCGATCAGGCGGCTGGGCAGCTACCAGTGGGTGGTCTTCACTAGCGTCAACGGGGTGAAGGCCTTCATGGAGAGGCTGGAGGCGCTGGGGCTCGATGCACGGGCCTTCGCGGGTGTTCGTCTGGCGGCCATCGGACCGGCCACGGCCGAGGAACTGGCCCGATATCGCCTGCGGGCCGACCTGGTTCCCGCGAAGTACGTGGCGGAAGAGGTGGCAGCGTCACTAGTCGAGTCCGGGGTAAGGGGGAAGAGGATCCTGCTGCCCCGGGCCGACCTGGCGCGCAATCTTCTGCCCAGGGAGCTGGAGAAGGCCGGGGCGCTGGTGGACTGCGTGGTAGCCTATCGCACCGTGGTGGCATCGGCGGACCTGGAAGGGCTGAGGCAGCGGCTCTCCGCTGGGGAGATCGACATCGTGACCTTCACCAGCTCATCAACCGTGCGGAACCTGTTGGAGGGGCTGGGCGTCGGAGGGGCCGCGCTGCTCGCCCGGACGATGGTGGCCTGCATCGGGCCGGTGACCGCCGAGACCGCCAGGGACATGGGTCTCCGGGTGGACGTGGTGGCCGAGGAGCACACGGTGCCCGGCCTAGTGAAGGCCATCGTGCTGGCGGCCGCTTCCGGTGAGGGATGCGACGGCTGGGGTCAGTAGCCCCTCTCGTCGAAGAGTGTGGCGATCAGCTGGTCGACGGGGGCGTAGTCGTCGGTCAAGACAAGCTGGGTGCCCTTCGCCATGTAGTCGGCCAGCTCCTGCTCCGGCATGATGTGAGTGACCGGTTCATTGCCACCGTAGATCTCGGTGAGCCGCTTCGTGAAGGTCGTGGGGTCAATGGACTGCTCGGATGCGACCACGATCAAGGTGTTCTGTGCCGAGGCCTTCCAGCCATCCCCAACCGCGGCAACGGTGACGTGAGGGAACACCTGCTTGAGGGTGTTCACATATGGCCGGAGGAAAGCCCCCCGCTGGGGATTGTCGATGATGTTCACCAGATAGAAGCCGTCGGGCTTCATGGAAGCCTTCAGCTTCCTGGTGAACTCCAGCGTGGTGAGATGGTAGGGAATGGACAGGTCGTTGAAGGCGTCTCCTAGGATCAGGTCGTACTTCCATCTCGGAGCTGACGTCTCGTCGAAGAAGATCCTCCCATCCATGTTGTAGGTGACGATCCTGGTGTCTCGTGGAAGCCCCAACTCCTCGTAATTGACCCTGGTCACCTCGGGGTCGATCTCTATCACCTCCAGGTTGCTGCTGGGGTAGACCCTCTCCATGTACCGGGGGAAGGTGTACCCGCCTCCGCCTATGAAGAGGGCGTTCATCTGGGGCCGTGTCTCCGAGAGGTACCTCACGATATCGGCGTAGACCTTCTCGTAGGCGTACTCCAGGTGGGTGGGGTCGTCCATGGACACGAAGCTGTGCACCAGGTGGTCCAGCACCAGGACACGCACCCTATTGCCATCCTGGCCGGTGTCCTGGTCGAAGAACCTGATGGAGTAGTAGTTGCTCTCCTTCCAGTAGGGGGAGGCGAAGGCGTTCTGAGTGCTGAGGTGGTAGCCGAACGCAAGGAACAGGAGGAGCAGGAAAGCGCTTGTCGTCGCCCGCTCCCTCCGCCAGAGCTCGCCGAACACCACGCCCATGAGCAACAGCACTACTGCTACCCCCGCCACGATCATCCGTGTGCCGAACCAGGAGATCAGGACGAAGCCCGTGGCGAAGGTGCCGACGATACTTCCGGCTGTGGACCAGGCGTAGATCTTTCCGACGGTGCTGCCTGCGTCTCTGAGGTCCTTCAAGGTGAGCTTCACCACCACCGGCGAAATGGTTCCGAGGAGAAGGCTGGGGAGGAAGAATACGATGGCTGTCAGGAAGGCGATCTTGGCCATCAGTGGGATCTGAAGGTTGACCGCCTTTCCACCGACGAAGCCGATGAGAGCGAGTATGCTGAGGCTGGCGAGGCCGCTCAGCACGAAGAGCGTCCCCAGGGTCTGGGGCCTGGGGGAACGGTCGGCGATCCGGCCCCCCAGATAGTTGCCCAGGCTCATCCCGGCCAGGATGACGCCGATGATGCTGGTCCATGTGTACAGGGAGACCCCGAGGAACGGTGCCAGGATCCTGCTCGCCACCAGCTCAATGGTCATTCCACAGGTGCTGGCGACGAAGACTATGAAGTAGGATCTCCAGAGGTACCTTCTCCCGAGCAAGGTCGGCCTCCAGGGGCGAGAAATGGGGGGCTTCGGGCCGTCCGTCGGCGGGAGCGCCGATGGGTGGCACCGGCGCATTCTATAGCAAGCGGGTAAGCTCCACAAGACGGACGGACAGAGGGCGGGAAGAGTAGCATCTCCCCCTGCCCTCTCTCCGTCCTTTCTGCGGGCTGGCTACCCGCCGTAGCTCCATTCGGTTTCGCTCAGCGCCAGTGGCCTGACCTCGGGATGCCGCAGCCCGACCTCCACCACCTCGGCCAAGTAGACTGTGTGGTCGCCTCGCGCCAAGGTGTCGGTGACGCGAGCCTCGAACCATGATGGGAGGTCCACCAGCAATGGGGCGCCCGTGGCTGGACCTTTCTCGAAGGCGTAGCCGTTGAGGTGGCCGTCCTGCAGCCTGCCCGGGCGAAAGAAGGCCGCGGCCACATCGCGCTGCGCCTCGCCCACAATGTTGACAGCAAAGGCCCGTGCTCGATCCACCACAGTATGCAGGTGACTGCCGTTGCGCACGGCCGCCATCACCAGCGGGGGGTCGAAGGAGGACTGCGAGAGCCATGTGATGGTGGCGGCGGCCAGGTCATCTCCCGCCGCGGCCGTCATGACATATACGCCGTAGGTTATCTGCCGCAGAACCTTCTTCTTGGTCTCCGTCTCCATGAGGGTGCTCCTTCCAGGACAAGAGGTTGTATTGAGCGATCAACCTGACGTCGGCCGATCACCTATTCAATCGCTGAGATGAGGCACAACCTGTACCAGGATGGCCGATGCGCCATGCAGGCGCATCCCCGGCATGGAAGGACCCCATGTGAAGATGGGAAACCACTACCTACTGGCTGGCCCCTCCGTTCTCGATCGCCTCTGCTGATCTGTCCGTCGCGGCACCGGAAGGTACTCGACCGACGGGTGCCTGCGAACCGGCTGGGGGAAAAGGCTCATGAGCTCGAGGACCTCTCTCGGCATGTCGGTGCTGACATTCAGGCCAAGCTTCTGGGCTGTATCGACCGTGATGGGGTAGTCGTGCGTCCAGGTTCCCGTGGCCAGAAGATCGGCCAGGTCGGCGGCCTTCTCGGGAGGAAGACTGCGCTCCAGAAGCTCCTTCACGCTCTCCCGCACCTGGTTGACTGCCTTCTCCGCGATGTCCGCCATGATTAGGGTCTGGTCGTCAATATCCTCCACCGGTTTTCGCGCCACTACCTTGAGGAGCGAGGCCGCCGGGTACTGCCCTAGCTGGGGATCCACGGGGCCGAGTACGGCATGGGGCGACATAACGATCTCGTCGGCCGCCAGGGCGATCAGCGTCCCGCCCGACATGGCGTAGTGGGGCACGAACACCGTCACCTTGCCCTTGTGGCCCTTGATGGCCCTGGCTATCTGCAGCGCTGCCATCACCAGGCCGCCCGGGGTGTGGAGGATCAGGTCCAGCGGCACGTCGGGGTCCGTGAGCTCACACGCGCGCAGCACCTCCTCCGCATCGTTCACGTCGATGTACCTCATCACGGGGAAGCCCAGGAAGCTCATGGTCTCCTGCCTGTGCACCAGAAGGATAACCCTCGAGCCGCGTTGCCTCTCGATCTTGGAGATCATCCGGACCCGTGAGTTGTCCAGCAAGCGCTGCTTCAGCACGGGCTGGAGCGCCGACAGGATGAAGAAGAGCCAGAACAGTTCCGCAATGCCCATCACACCCTCCCCCTGAGTCTTTTCTTTGAGAAGCCAGCCGATGGCGCCGCTGAAGGGAACCCGATGAGACGATTCTGCCGTTGGCCTGTCCCCAGCAATCCCATTTTCCCATATAGGGAGCAATTCTCAAAGTGCTCCCCTTGGCAGTGGCGACCCAATGGCATACACTTCACTCCGCCTGTTTCTTCGCCATCTTGCGTCGGTGCCTTGGCCCATGGTTCCTGCCGGCAACGCCACGGCCCGGTGCCGACCGCTGCTCATCTGGAGGGATCATGAAGACGGCTCTGACGGTAGCCGGATCGGATTCGGGTGGTGGGGCCGGGATCCAGGCCGACCTGAAGACCTTCGCGGCCATCGGGGTGCATGGAACGTCGGCCATCACGGCGCTCACGGCCCAGAACACCGTTGGGGTGACCGGGATCTTCGATCTGCCCCCGGCCTTCGTGGAGGCTCAGTTCGACGCTGTGGCTGTGGACATCGGGATCGACGCTATGAAGACCGGCATGCTCTTCAACGCTGCCATAGTGGAGGCTGTGGCGGGCAAGATCCGGGAGTACGGGATCTCGAGGGTCGTGGTCGACCCGGTGATGGTGGCCACCAGCGGGGATCTGCTCCTGAGGGAGGACGCCGTGGACGCTGTGAAGTCGAGGTTGCTCCCCTTGGCGCTGGTGGTTACCCCCAATCGGCGGGAGGCCGAGGTGCTGGCCGGACTCGAGATACGGTCCGAGGGGGACGTTCTTGAGTCATGCCGGCGGATCCACGCGATGGGGCCGCGATACGTGCTGGTCAAGGGCGGCCACGCCACGGGCGACGCGGTGGACTGGCTGTACGATGGTAGGGAGGTGGTGCCGTATCGGGCGCCACGAATAGAAACGACCAACACGCATGGCACGGGGTGCACCCTCTCCGCTGCCATTGCCGCATACCTTGCCCTCGGGCGGGATGTGCCCTCGGCGGTGGAAGGGGCGAAGGAATACATCACCCAGGCTATTCGGCATGCATACCCACTGGGGCGCGGCCACGGTCCCGTCAATCACATGTTCGTCCTGCACGGGAGCGGTGTGCGATGAAGGGAGAGATCCTGTCCGTCGGCACCGAGCTCCTTCTTGGGCATCTTGTGGATACCAACGCCCCCTGGCTGGCCCAATCCCTCTCGAGCATTGGGGTGGATGTATTCTGGATAGGACAGGTGGGAGACAACCAGGCGAGGCTGGTGGAGGCCCTTCGCCGTGGCTGGGAGAGATCGGACCTGATCGTGGTGAGTGGTGGCATGGGCCCCACGGGCGATGACCTGACGCGCGAGGCTATAGCGGAGATGCTGGGCGAGGAGATGGTGGTTCAGCCGCACCTGGAGGCGGAGCTCCGGGCCTTCTTCGCCAGGCGGGGCAGGGCGATGCCTGAGCGCAACGTGAAGCAGGCCACTCTGATCCCATCCGCGGAGGCTCTGCCCAACCCCATCGGCACGGCCCCCGGCTGGTGGGTCGAGAGGGACGGCAGGATCGTGGTGGCGATGCCCGGCGTTCCGGTCGAAATGAAGCGGATGTGGGATCAGGAGGTTCTCCCCAGGCTCGCGCGACTCTCGGGAGCCGGGGTCATCCTGTCGCGGACGGTGAAGGTGCTCGGTCTCGGGGAGTCGAGCGTGGAGGAGCAGCTTCGCGATCTGACTACCTCCCCCAACCCCACGCTGGCGACCTACGCCAAAGATGATGGGATCCATGTGAGGATCACCGCCAAGGCGCCCAGCCGCGATGCCGCCCTGGAGATGGTGCAGGACGTGGAGGCGCGGGTGAGAGAGATCCTCGGCGACAACATCTACGGGGTGGATGAGGAGACTATTGCTGACGCCGTGATGCGGCTTCTTGTGGCGAGGGGACTGACGGTGGGAACCATGGAGCTAGGTACCTTCGGTCGGCTCATCTCCGAGCTGGCCGCGGCCTCGGAGGGTCTGGATCGCTTGCTGGGTGGGATGGTGGCCGGCGACGTCGAGGCGCTCCATCGTTTGGGAGTGCACATGGCCATGGACAGTGGGGCCGGTTTGATGAGCGAGGAGGTGGTTCGCGCCATGGCCGGCGAGTGCAGGGAGCGGCTCTCGGCCGATGTGGGCCTGGCAGTGCTGTGCGGGATGGAGGACGAGAGCGGGCAAAGCCAGAGACTGGGCGTGGTGATGTGCGCGGTGGACGATCGGGGCACGGCAGTGACAGGGGTGACGCGCTACACCACCACGGCCCGCGAGGTGCGCCGGCGGGCGGTGCTGGATGCCATAGATCTGCTCCGGCGTCGGCTGCTGGCCATCTGAGGCTGTAGTGGCCCTTGGTGGTCCCTGGCTTCGAGGACTCGGGCTCCTGGCCACGGGGGCGAGGATTTGGGCTGGGGGCCGAAGAGACCTGGACTTGACGAAAAGGAGGGAGGAACGAGGATGCCGGTCATCAGGGTTTCCATGTGGAAGGGCAGGACACACGAGCAGAAGGCCGAGCTGGCCAAGGCATTGACCGAGGTAATGGTGCGGATCGGGAAGACAAGCCCGGAGGCGACGACTATCATCTTCGAGGAGATAGAGAAGGAGAACTGGGCCAGCGGGGGCGTTCTGGTTTCGGATCGAGCCTAACGGATGGTATAATTGGTAGCGGTGGGGGCACCTGTTTGGCCCCCATGCGCCCGTTTGGCGGCCAGGCTGCTAAGCGCCTGTAGCTCAGCGGATAGAGCAGCGGCCTTCTAAGCCGCGGGTCGGAGGTTCGAATCCTCTCAGGCGTGCCAGTAGGTTCGAGGTGTCGGCGGCCCGATTGTTGGCCCTCCCCCACCCTCGGTGGGTACCTTCGATTTTTCCCTTCATGCCCTGAGCGACATGCGACCGGCAGACCTAGGAGCAGGTGCCACTCCAGCGGCGCGACATGGAGCCGGAGGGAGCCATGGGGCCGAGCGAGCGCGGATCACGCGAAGGCTCGGTCTGATCCTCGGGATGATCTTCAGCACGGGGGGGCGGCGGCGCAATGAACGGTGAGCGGTACATCGGGGATCGACCTGATGCCGGAGGGGACAACTCTCTGTTGGAGAAGGTTGCCCGTGTGGTCGGTTCCACCCTCGAGCGGGAGGAGCTGCTTCGACGGCTACTGCTCGAGCTCAATCGTGCAGTACCCTGCGACAGCCTGGCCCTGTTCTGGCGCGAGCCCGGCGGGAGCTTCCACCTGACTGCCGCTATTGGAAGCTCCGTAGTCACGGAGCATGTGGCGGCCTCCACTGGGCTGGACGGCTCGGAGGAGCGTCCTCAGCCCTTCTATTCACCGGAGAACCGTTCTAGTGCCCATCCGGTGCTTCGTTGGCTGGGGTCTCGCGGCCTCTCGTCGTCCCTATGCGTACCGGTGGTCGTGGCTCAGCAGATGCTGGGGTGGCAGGTCGCCAGCCGGGCCAAGCCCGGATCCTTCACCGCGCGAGATCTGCACCCGCTGGTTCAGGTTGCACTGCTGACCGGTCCGGCGGTGAACAGCCTCCGACTGTACGATCGACTGGAGGCGGCCCACAAGGACCTGACCGCAGCACGCGACGAGCTGTCCCGGTCGGAGCGCCTGGCGGTTCTGGGGGAGCTCGCCTCGGGAGTGGCTCATGACATCAACAACATCCTCGGCCTCATCTCGGCGCGGGCGGACCTGCTGAAGCTGCAAGGTCTGGGGGCAAGTGCGGAGGCCTCGATCGACGCCATAAAGCAGGCGGTGGATGACGGCATCACCATGGTTCGGCGCATGAACCAGTTCACTCGCCGGCAGCGCAGTCGCGAGATGGCTGGGCTGGACCTCAACCAGCTGGTGGAGGAGGTTCTCGAGATGACCCGACCCCGGTGGCAGTCCTCGTCGTCTGGCGGCCCCGGTGTCCGGGTTCGTTTCAGGGCAGGCCAGACCTCCACGGTGATGGGGGTCGCATCCGAGCTCCGCGAGGTGCTGGTGAACCTCATCATGAATGCCGTGGACGCCATGCCCACCGGTGGTGAGATCACTGTCGAAAGCCGACAGGAGGACGGGTGGGCGGTGGTCTCGGTGGCCGACACGGGCTGTGGGATACCCGAGGATCTGCAAGGGCGCATCTTTGAGCCTTTCTTCACCACCAAGGGGGAGTCGGGCTCCGGACTGGGGCTCTGGGTATCGAAAGGGATCGTCACACGCCACGGGGGCGATATTCGTGTGGAGAGCCGCCCCGGGCAGGGCAGCTGCTTCGAGGTCCGACTTCCCGTAGTCACGAGTATCCCCGCGGCGCCCGGTCGAAAGCCCACGGGAAGCGGCAGCTCCATACTGGTGGTGGACGACGAGGTCGGTCTGGGACAGGCGTTGAAGCTATCGCTGGAGATGGTGGGATACCGCGTGACCTTCTCCTCGAGGCCGCTGGAGGCGCTTGAGCTGTTCAGGCGGGAGCCCTTCGACCTGGTTATCACCGATCTCCGGATGCCAGTGATGACGGGCTGGGAGCTGGCGGCCGAGATCAAGCGTTATAGCCCCTCCACCCCCATCATCGCCATGACCGGCTGGCCCGTCGATCTGCTTCGAGATGGGGATCGCTCCTCCAACATGGCCGTGATCATTCAGAAGCCCTACAGGGTGAACGAGCTGCGGGCCAAGGTGGCCGAGCTGCTCTCGGGCGTTTCCGTGGCGCTGTAGGGTGCCGTCGCCCCGCCTCCAACCAGCGTGAGGGTTGGGCGTCCACCGCGTCCGTGAATGGGTGTCGATACTCTGGCGTGGTCTTCGTCCCCTTGCTCCGTGGACGTGGCGTGGCCGATTGCCCGAACGAAGGCTGCGACCACGGCTGGATCGAAGTGGGTGCCGGCGCATCGGACGATCTCCTCTATTCCCTGGCTCCTGCTCCGGCTGCGCCGGTAGGGTCGGTCGGAGGTGATGGCGTCGTAGGCGTCGGCGACCGCCAATATCCGTGCTACCAGGGGGATGCGCTCTCCTGCCAGACCGAAGGGGTAGCCGGTTCCGTCGAAACGCTCATGATGGTAGCGGATGGCGGACAGGCCATCGCCGAGGAAACGGAGCCTCTCGAGCATTCTGTAGCCGATCTCAGGATGCTGTCGGATGAGTACCGAGTCCTCCCTGGTCAGCGTGGTCGTCTTGCGAAGGGTGCTGTCGGGTATGCCGAGCTTGCCGATGTCGTGGAGCAGTGCGGCGTGAACAAGCGCTTGGCGCTCGCGGCCCTCCAAACCCAGCTCCATGGCTAGGATGGAGACCAGCTCGGCGACCCGGCGGCAATGGCCGTAGGTGCTCGGATCTCTGGCATCAACGGCGGCTGCCAGGCACTCGAGGGTCGCCATGTAGCTCTCGTCCAGGGCTGACAGCGCATTGGCCAGCTCCTGGTGGGTGCGAGCAAGGGCCGCGGCATGCGGCCTCAGGGCCCTCCTGCACATGCCGATTGCGGTTGCCAGCCACATGGGGAGCCTTGTGGGTGGGTGGGTCGCGGCTCCGAGGGGCCACGCGATGACGGTGTCCAGATGCACGGGTGGCACTCCTCATGGGTGATGGGAAAGCCCTATGCCTTATTATCAACGGCTGTGGGGATTTCTACACGGCCTTTGGTCCCTGCTGGACTCGGACGGTGGTCCCTGCGGGACGGGGGATGATCTGGACGCTTCCTCTAGCGGAGCGGGACTCGGATCGCCATTCGGCTGAGGGGGGGACGTGAGGCGATGCTGACCGTTCCCCCAAGTGACTCGATCCGGCGGCGGATCTGATCCTCCCAGCGGTTCGCGGGTGGGTCGACCAGCGGGAGAGGCGGCGCCTGGCGACCGTTGTCGATCAGGTGGACGTTGATACTGTCGGCGAATGGAACAAGCCTAATGGCCACCCTGGAGGCCATTCCCATCTGGCTCACGGCAGCCAGCCATTCCTGCACTGCGGTGTAGAGCCCCGACTGGACCTCTGGCGGGAGGTCCACGGCATCAGGTGCCGAGAACACGAGCTCAAAGCAGGCCTGCTCCGAGATCTCGTTGGCCAGCCGCCTCAGCGCCGGGATGAAGCCGAGGCGAGCTAGGTCCGGGGTGCGCAGCGTGTAGATCGCGCGGCGAAGCTCCTGGATGCTGTGCTCCAGAATGGAGACTACCTTGCCCAACTCTGTCCTCATGCGGGTGGGATCGCTGTCGGCCAGTCGCGAGATGATCTCCATCTTCAGCATCAGCAGGGCCAGGTTCTGCGATACCCCGTCGTGGATCTCCCTGGCGATGCGGTTCCTCTCCTCCTGCACCAGCAGCTCATGGGAAGCTATCAGATGCCGCTCGGACCAGAGGAGGTGGCCTGCAACCGAGGCGATGGCCCTTGCCGCGGCCAGGTCGGCCGGGGAGAGGGGTGGCCCGGCCCCGCGGTCCAGGTAAAGCAGGCAGGTCTCCTGTCTTTCGGACCCGCAGGGGATGGCGGCGGAGGTGGGCCCACGGTCGGTGGGTGCGACCTGGATCTCTCCCGATGACACCGCCTTCGACAGTAGCTGGTGAGCGCGCGTCTTGTCGCTGATGGTCCAGGCCGCGGTGGCGGGGGCGACCTGCCGTAGTGTCGAGGGATCTTTCCCTGCCGCGGTGAAGATGACCGCCAGATCAGCCAGCCACTTCGCGGCCGAGAGGACTGTTTCCAGCGTTCCACGGTGGCTGGTGCCGGCCGGGGCAAGGGGCCATGGAGGGGAGGCCTCCTGCGCCGGCAAGTGTGCTCTGGATTGGGGATCGAGGGCGTTGTCGGCCATGCTGTCCCCTGCTCTTCTCGAGTCACGGATGATAGTATATCGACCGCGACTAGCGCGGCAAGTTTCTTGAACAAGCTGACGCAAATGGTATCATGTTCAGCACGTCGGTCGGCCCCGTGGACTGGCATCTCCCTCACCTCGATGGAGGATCTCGGATGACCAAGAAGATCAGAGTCCTTATTGCGGACGACCACACCCTCCTGCGGGAGGGTCTTCGCCAGCTCCTGGAGATGGAGCGCGACATCGAGGTCGTGGGAGAGGCCTCGGACGGAATAGAGGTGGTCTCCAAGGCGAGGGAGCTGCGTCCCGACGTTGTTCTGATGGACATCAACATGCCGGTGGTGGGTGGTGTTGCTGCCACGGAGCAGATCCTGCGGGAGAGGCCGGAGACGGGGGTCATTATTCTGACCATGTACCGTCAAGACCAGTTCGTCTTCGAGGCGATGCGCGCTGGGGCGCGCGGCTATCTGCTCAAGGACAACAAGCCCCCCGATCTCGTCTTCGCCATTCGTATGGTTGCAAGGGGAGCCTCCCTGGTGGATCCCCGGATGACCACCACCGTTCTGAAGGAGTTCCGCCGGCTGGCCAGCCAGGTGGAGCCGGACCAGGGGCTGGGAGGGCTCACCCCCAGGGAGATCGAGATCCTTAGGCTGCTGGCAATGGGGATGAGCAACAAGGAGATCGGCCGCCGGCTCTGCCTGGCTGAGAAGACAGTCAAGAACTACCTCTCCACCATCTTCCAGAAGCTCCAGCTGAACGACCGCGTTCAGGCTGCCATCTACGCCGTCAAGCATGGCCTGATCACCGAGCAGCAGGAGCCCATGTAGGCCCTTCCCCATCGTGACCTTCATCTCCCGTAGAGCGTGCCCCATGTCCCGCCGATTTCGGGACCATAGGCCCTGAACGGTTCTCTCCTCCGGGGGTATCGTCACCGCTGTCTCGGGGAAATCCCTATCCCGGATCCATCTTCTCTCCGCTTGGGTCGCGAGACACCCACCCTGGCGAGAAAAGGAAGGAGAAGGACACGGTGTTGAGCACTGCAGAGATGATCGCCCCCCGGAGGGCGCCTCTTCCCACCATGATGCGCGCCGTCCAGCCGCGCCGTGCGGCGGAGCGCGTCGAGCTCTTCATTGCCGACGACCACACCCTCTTCCGTCAGACCCTTCGGACCGTCCTCGAGATGGACGGGGGGTTCTCGGTGGTGGGCGAGGCCTCGGACGGGCGGGAGGCCTTGAAGGCGATCGAGCAGAGCAAGCCGGCCATAGCGCTGGTCGACCTGGGTCTTCCCCTCCTGAATGGGCTGGAGGTAGCTCGCAGGCTGAGGCGAAGCAAGCTTTCGACCCGGGTAATACTGCTGGCGTCCAGGGGCGAGGAGCCTTTGCTTCTGAGGACCCTTGATGCCGGGGTGGCCGGCTACCTGCTCAAGGAGTCCGACCTCCAGGAGCTGACCGTGGCGCTGCGAAAGGTGCACGCGGGCTACTCGTATCTCACGCCCAGCCTGGACGGTAGACCACTGGAGCAGTACGTCCGGCGGCTGCGGGGACGCGATGAGGAGAGGGGTGCGGATATCCTGACCTCCCGCGAGAGGGAGCTGCTTCAGCTGGTGGGTGAGGGCTACACCAACCGCGAGATAGCCGAGCAGCTCTGCCTCAGCGTGAAGACCGTCGAGGCCCACGAGGCCAACATCTGCAGCAAGCTGAATGTTCGCGGCCGCGCCGGTCTGGTGAGGCATGCGATTCAGGCCGGTATCATCGGCCTGGACGGGTAGGTACCCATTGATCCATGTAACGAGATTGGACGGGTCGGACCTCGTGCTCAACTGCGAGCTGCTGGAAACGGTGGAGCGAACGCCCGACACCGTCATCACCCTCTTCAACGGCCACAAGCTGGTGGTTAGGGAGAGCGTGGACGAGATCGTGGCGCGGGTGATCCGGTACCGCCGAGCGACGCACCAGTGTCCTCTCCTGCTGGAGAGGATCGGGATCCCAACTGGGGAGCCCTCAGGCGACCAAGAATCCAGAAGCTGAGGTTGTCCAGTGAATATCACCACTCCTGTCGGTCTGCTGCTGGGTTTCGGCGCCCTCCTCGGGGGGCTCGTCATGGAAGGCGGGGATGTGCTCTCCTTCCTGAAGCCATCGGCGGCCCTCATCGTCTTCGGCGGCACCTTCGGCGCAACCCTGATCAGCCACCCCGGGGCGGTCATAGCCAAGCTCCCGAAGATGATCGGCAAGACTTTCTTCGCAAGGGCTCCCCGCCCCACTGAGGTTGCCAAGACCCTGGTGGCGCTGTCAGAGCGAGCGAGGAGGGAGGGACTTCTCGCCCTGGAGGAGGAGCTCCCGAAGATCGACAACCCCCTGCTGCGCAAGGGTGTGATGCTGGTGGTGGACGGAACGGACCCGGAGCTGGTGCGGAACGTCCTCCTCTCCGACATCTCGGTTCGGGACAGAGAGCTGGAGGGCGAGGCGGGTCTCCTGGAGGCCATGGGAGGTTTCGCGCCAACCATGGGTATCATCGGCACCGTCATGGGGCTGGTGAACGTCCTCAGCCAGATGAGCGATCCCACCCATCTGGGCGAGGCGATCGCTGTCGCTTTTATCGCCACCTTCTACGGCGTGGGCTCGGCCAATCTGCTCTGGCTTCCGCTGGGAACCAAGCTGAAGAAGCAGGCGGAGGCCGGGCAGCTCCTGGATGAGATGATCCTGGAGGGGCTGGCTTCCATACAGTCGGGCGAGAACCCTAGGATTCTGCAGGAGAGGCTGCAGCCTTACCTGCCCAGGGAGGGGAAGGCGAAGGAAGCCAAGGAGCAGGAGAGCGATGCAGAAGCTGGCAGGGTACGCGAAGCCCAAACGGCCTAAGAAAGACAACTCCGAGCGGTGGCTGCTCACCTACTCGGACCTGATAACGCTGCTGCTTGCCTTCTTTGTCATCATGTACGGGATTTCCAGCGCCGACGCGAAGAAATTCAGCAAGTTCTCGGCGGCCATGAGGAGGGCGTTCAACGTGGGGGTGCTACAGGGGGATCCCAGCGCCTCGATACTGGAGCAGACGGTCGGTATCTCCAGCGAGGCCGGCAGCGCGGAGGACATTTCGGCCTCCTCATCGGAGCTGGACACCATCTTCAACGAGATGGGGGGCATCCTGCAGGACGAGTACTTCGCGGACAAGGTGACCGTCGGTGTTCGGAATGAGGGCGTCGCCATCAGTGTATCGGGGAACCTCCTCTTCGCTTCCGGCAGGGCCGATCTTCGGCCGGAGGCGGTCAAGCTGCTCCAGGCGGTGGCGAGAGTTCTGAGCCGGATCCCGAACCCCGTGCGCGTGGAGGGCCACACCGACGATGTGCCGCCCACGGGAACCGAATTTCCTTCCAACTGGGAGCTCTCTGGTGCGCGCGCCGTGGCCGTGGTTCGATACCTGACGGAGATCGAGGGGATCGACCCAAGCCGGTTCTCCGCCGCGGCCTACTCCCAGTATCAGCCTGTGGTTCCCAACGATTCGGCCCGAGGCCGCGCCAAGAACCGGCGATCGGAGATCGTCATCCTGAATGTACCCAGCGCGGCGACGTCGGTGGCCGTAGCCGGTCCCCAAGGTCTTGGCGGGGCAGCAACCCCTCAGAAGGAGAACGAAGTTGCGGCTAACACGAGGTAAGATCATCGGCCTTGTGGCGGGAGTCCTGGCTGTCGTGCTTGCCGGAGGAGCATACCTCTTCGGGGTGAGCTCGGCGGCAAAGGCCGGAAGCGGACATGGCCCCTCGCCGGAGGAGAAGCCCGCGCCCGGCGCCCCCGGCCCAATGTACGTGCTGAAGGATCAGGTGGTGAACCTGGCCGATCCTACCGGGCGCCGCTACCTGAAGATCGGCCTTTCCATCGAGTTCAGCACCGGGGCGGCCGAGTTCAAGAAGGCCGGGCCGGAGGAGCGGAAGGCGAAGCAAGCCGAGTTCGACAAGTCGCTGGAGCCCATGGTTCCGCTCATCAACGACGCGATCATCGGGATCCTTGCGGCTCGCTCCCCGTCGGAGATCTCCACGCCGGAGGGGAAGCAGCGTCTGAAGAACGATATCAAGGATGCGCTCAACCGCATCCTGGGCGGAGACCAAGTGGCCAACGTCTACTTTACCCAGTTTGTGATGCAGTAGGTGGGCTGGTGACAGGCGGAATGGACGCAGGGTTCGACGCAAGAGAGCTATCGCAGTCGGAGATAGATGCGCTGCTGGCGAAGCTGGCCAGCGAGGGCGAGGCTCCGGAGGCGGCCCCCGAGGACCGCTGGAAGGTGATCAAGACCTACGACTTCCGGCGCCCCGACAAGCTGTCCAAGGATCAGATGCGGACGCTCCAGCTGATCCACGAGACCTTCGGCAGGTTGGCCAGCTCATCGCTGTCGGCCTATCTGAGAACGGCGGTGCAGCTCAATCTGGTGTCCATCGAGCAGGGGGTGTACGGCGAGTACGTGGAACGCATACCGCCAGACACCATACTGCACATCCTCAGCATGGAGCCGTTGCCCGGCAGCGTGCTGATCGGGCTGGACATGGTCGCGGCGATGACGGCCGTGGACCGGTTGCTTGGGGGCAGCGGTCTCTCGGTGGACACCTCTCGGACTCCCACCGAGATAGAGCTGGCCCTGCTGCAGTCCTTCGTCACCAACATGCTTCGGGCTCTGACGGAAGCGTGGAACAGGGTGGTGGACCTGAACCCGACCATCAGGGACGTGGTCCTGGACCCGCGATATGTGCAGGTGGCCCTTCGGAGCGATCCGGTGGTGGTGATCGCCTTCGAGGTGGGGATGGTGCAGCACTCGGGCACTGTCACCTTCTGCCTGCCCTACGTCACCCTCGAGCCGGTCCTACCCAAGCTGACGGCGCAGCTGTGGTTCGCTAGTGCTCGGAGGGGCGCCGGGGCGCGCCAGCATGAGCTCCTCAGGCGCAACCTTGGGGGAGTCAAGATCGACTTGATGGTGGAGCTGGGCAGCACCACGGTGACCGTGCAGGAGCTGATGGATCTGAAGCAGGGTGATGTGGTGATGCTGGATAGGCCGGTAAGTGCACCGCTGGACGTGGTGGTCGGCAATCATCGCAAGTTTCTGGCTCGGCCCGGCAGGCTGGGCAAACGCATGGCTGTCCAGATCCTGGGCAAGGTGGAGGAGCAGGACCATCTGGAAAAGGAAGCCCAGGACCTGGCGAGCTGAGGTCGAGGCGCCGTCGAGATCGGTGTGCTGGAGGGAGGATCGCGAATGCAGAACGAGGACGAGGGGGTGCAGGTCAACCCGGCGCAGTTTGCCTCTTTCGACGATTTCGGTGGGCAGAAGCAGTCGAACCCTATCGACCTTCTGTTGGATGTGCCCCTTAGGGTGTCGGTGGTGCTGGGTCGAGCAACCATGACCATCCGGGATGTGCTGGCGCTGGGACAGGGGTCGGTTGTGGAGCTAGACAAGATGGCCGGCGAGCCCGTGGACATCGTGGCCAACGATAAGCTGATCGCCCACGGCGAGGTCGTCGTGGTGGACGAGAACTTCGGGGTGCGCGTCACCGATATAGTGACGGTAGAGAAGAGGCTCAACTCGCTGAAGTAGGGGATATCGGTCGTGGACATGCCGGTGGATCTTATCTGGGATGTGGTTGCCAAGACGGCCCTGGTGCTGGCCGCACTGTACGCGGTGTTGTGGCTGATCAGGCGCAACTACGTGAGGGGAGGCGCTGCACGGCAGGGGGTCTCGCTGATGGTGCTCCAGAGCGCCCAGCTGGGGCCAGGCAGATCCCTCCATCTGATCGGGGTTGGAGGCAAGACCCTGCTGGTTGGCTCGACCTCGCAGCAGATCTCCCTCATCGCGGAGGTGGATCCGATGCAGCCACTGGAGTTCGCCGAGCAGGTGCCGGTAGAGAGTTTCGATCGCTATCTGCGCAAGGCGGTGGAGATGGCCTCCTCCATACCGGTGCGGCTGAGGCAGCGACCTCTGGGCAGGCGAGGTGGCGACGCTTCCGTTGACGGGGAGGCGGAATGATGCGGCAAGAGGCTCGACGCATGGAAAGCTGGGCGGGGCTTCTGGTGGCAGTCTCGCTAGCTGCCCTCCTCCTCGCTGTGTCCGGGTGCACCACTGCATCCACAGCTGCAGCTGCGGGGAGCGTCCCCAGGGTCAGCGTTGCCATAGATGGCGCCCGCGGCGCGCTGGATGTGGGCGTGGATGGCTCACGGGATCCTGCTGATGTGAGCCTGGCCATCCAGCTGGTGGCGCTCCTCACCGTCCTGACCCTGGCGCCCGCGCTGCTGGTGATGGTCACCTCGTTCACCCGCATCGTCGTGGTGCTGGGCTTCATTCGCAGCGCCCTGGGCGTGCCCATGCTGCCGCCCAACCAGGTGCTGCTGGGGCTGGCGATGTTCCTCACCCTTTTCGTAATGATGCCCACCATCGACGCCGTGAACCGCGACGCTCTGCAGCCCTACCTGGAAGGCAGCCTGCCTCAAGAAGTGGCCCTCGAGAGGGCTCAGCAGCCCATCAGGCAGTTCATGCTTCGCCAGACAAGGGAGAAGGATCTGGCGCTGTTCATCCAGCTTGCGCACATGGACCGCCCTAACCAGCCGGACGACGTGCCCACCCATGTTTTGATCCCTGCCTTCGTCATCAGCGAGCTGAAGACCGCCTTCCAGATGGGCTTCATCATCTTCATCCCGTTCCTGGTGATCGATATGGTGATCTCCAGCACCCTCATGTCCATGGGCATGATGATGCTGCCACCGGCCATGATCTCACTGCCCTTCAAGCTGCTGCTGTTCGTGATGGTGGACGGGTGGTACCTGCTGGTCGGCTCCCTGGTGAGGAGCTTCGCATAGGAGGTCGAGTTGACGGAGAACATGGTCATCCAGCTGGGGAAGGATGCCTTCACAGTGACCCTTGTGACAGCCATGCCGATGCTGGGTGCGAGCCTGGTGGTGGGAGTGCTGGTGAGCGTGTTCCAGGCGGCCACGCAGATCCAGGACATGACACTCAGCTTCGTGCCCAAGGTGCTTGTTGTAGGAGTGGTGGGGGCGTTATTCGGGCCGTGGGTGATGAACAACCTTCTGGTCTACACGGCCAATCTGCTGTCGTCTCTCCCCAGCTACGCCCATTAAGTGTGCAATGCCGGGGAGCCCCAGGGGCTCTCCGCGTGGGATGGTCAGGGGATCTGGAGACACCCCTGCGGACGTGCCGGTGGCGGGTGCGCGCTCGCTAGAGGGGGCCAGCCCCTACGGACTCCCCCGGTAGTGGGATCGATGGGATCGAGGAGCAGGTGTTGTCTCTCAGCGTCACGGTAGGTCACTGGGACATATTCCTTCTGGTACTGGTGAGGGTTGCAGCCATGGTGATGGTCGCTCCGGTGCTCGGCGGCCGGCCGGTCCCAGCCCAGGTGAAGATCGGGCTGTCGCTGCTGCTGGCGATCCTTCTGGCGCCCATGCAGGACGTGGCTGGGCCTGTCTTCACCGACCTCTTCTCCATCGTGGTGTCGGTGGCGGGGGAGGTGGTGATGGGGCTGCTCCTGGGCTTCTCGGCGACGCTGCTCTTCTCGGCGGTGCAGATGGCCGCTCAGATCATCGGCGTGCAGATCGGCTTCAGCTTCTCGAACACCCTGGACCCGCTCTCATCGCAGGGCTCGGGGTTCATGGAGACTCTCTACAACATGATGGCAGTGGTGGTGTTCCTCAGCCTGGGCGGACACCACGCTCTGATCGCCGGACTTGCCCAGAGCTTCGACGCGGTCCCGGTGGGCCGCTTCACCCTGGCTCCCGTGCTGGGCGACCGGCTTGTGGCCCTCAGCGCCGTCGCCTTCGGCACCGGCCTGCGGCTGGCTCTCCCTGTCGTGGGGACCATGATGCTGGTCGACTGCGCCATGGCGCTGGTGGTCCGCGCCATCCCGCAGATGAACGTCTTCGCGGTGGGGCTTCCAGTCAAGATGGTGGTGGGTTTCCTCACGCTGGTGGCATTGACGCCGCTGACTGTCAGCGGCGTTGGGAGCCTGGCCAACGGTGTGGTGGCCGGGATGGCTCGGATGCTTCAGTAGGGAGCAGAGGATGGCTGGGGACAACAGGACCGAGAAGCCAACGGGGAAAAGGCGAGCCGAGGCCCGAAGCAAGGGCCAGGTGGCGAAGAGCGCGGAGATCACCTCCGTGGCCGTTCTCTTCGTCGGCATGTGGGCTCTCGGCTCGCGGGCGGGCGACCTGCTCAACGGCTACGCCTCCATTACTCGCGAGTCCTTCCGGCAGATGGCGGTCCGGGGCGAGCAGCCGGAGGCGATGCTGGCCATGGCTGCAGCTCTGATGGCCATGGCAGCGGGTGCGGTGGCGCCGATCGTCCTCGCCATGGGGGTGGCGGGTGTGGCCGCCACCTTGCTGCAGGTGGGTCCCATGTTCAGCGTGCAGGCGCTGAAGCCAGATTTCGCCAAGCTCAACCCCATCACTGGGATCAGGAGGCTGTGGTCGTCGCGTATATTCCTGGAGCTCATTAAGGCGGCCGCCAAGCTGGGAGTCATGGGCTTCGTCGCCTATCAGGTGATATTGGAGCGGTACGATGCCATCATCGGACTTCAGATCGCCTCGCCGACGGGTGCACTGGCCACCCTCGGGGGCGTGATGCTGGAGATCGCCCAGAAGTGCGGGCTTGTGCTGCTGGTCATGGCAGCGGCCGACTACATCTACCAGAGGCGCTCCTACGAGAGCAGCCTCATGATGACCAAGGAAGAGGTGAAGGAGGAGGCCAAGCAGGCCGAGGGCAACCCGCAGGTGAAGGGAAAGATCAGGGCGCTGCAGAGGCAGCACGCGCGCGCCCGCATGATGCAGGCGGTGCCACATGCCGACGTGGTGGTGACCAACCCGACTCACTACGCGGTGGCCCTCGAGTACAAGCCGCCCAAGATGCAGGCCCCCGTGGTCACGGCAAAGGGCCAGATGCTAGTCGCCGAGAGGATAAAGGCGGTTGCTCGAGAGCATGGCGTCCCAGTGATGGAAAACCCGCCCCTGGCCCGCGCCCTGTACGCCTCGGTCGAGATAGGGGACGCTATACCGCCGGAGCTCTACCAAGCGGTGGCGGAGGTGCTGGCCTTCATCTACCGACTGCGACAGCCCCAGCACCCGGGGGATCGACCCTGGGCGGGCGGCGCCGGCATCTGACGATCGATAACTGGCTGAGGTAGGGGATCGATGGCTGTAACGGTAGCGGGAACCAAGAGAGGTAGCGGACTAGGCCGGCTGCTGGGCCAGAGCGATGTGATGCTGGCCGTGGCGGTGGTGGGCATCGTTGGGATGATGGTGATACCCCTCCCGCCTTCGCTGCTGGACATCCTCCAGGTGGTGAACATCGCAACGGCCCTCACCATCCTGCTGGTGTCCATGTACGTGACGGAGCCCCTGGAGTTCTCCGTATTCCCCTCCCTGCTGCTGGTCACCACACTCTTCAGGCTGGGGCTGAACGTTTCCGCCACCAGGCTGATCCTGCTGAGCGGCGGAGCCGGCAAGGTGATCGAGGCCTTCGGGAGCTTCGTCGTCGGGGGCAACTACGTCGTCGGGGTGGTGGTGTTCTTGATCCTCGTGGTGATCCAGTTCGTCGTCATCACCAACGGCGCCGGACGCATCGCCGAGGTGGCGGCGCGGTTCACCCTGGATGCCATGCCCGGCAAGCAGATGAGCATCGACGCCGACCTGAACGCCGGCCTCATCACCGAGCAGGAGGCGCGGCGGCGCAGGCGGGCCATCGAGCTGGAGGCCGACTTCTACGGCGCTATGGACGGCGCCAGCAAGTTCGTGAAGGGCGATGCCGTTGCCGGCATCATCATCATCGTCATCAATATCGTGGGCGGCTTCATCATTGGTGTCCTGCAGCGGGGGATGGACCTGATGGACGCCGTCGGGGCCTACACCCTCCTGACCGTAGGCGACGGCCTTGTGACGCAGATCCCGGCCCTGCTGATATCGACGGCCACTGGCATAGTGGTCACCCGGAGCGCGTCGGAATCCGACCTGGGCCACGAGATGGCATCCCAGATCCTCGGGAACCCGCGCGTCCTAGGCACCGTGGCTGGGATCATGGGGGCCTTCGGGCTGGTGCCATCCCTGCCGAAGCTCCCATTCCTGGGCGCCGCGGTGGTGCTGGGAGGGGTTGCCTGGATGATGCACCGCGGTCGAGCCCTGGCCGTGGAGACGCCCGCTCAGGCCGAGGCCGCCCCCGAGGAGTTGGTGCAGCAGGAGAGCCCCTCGGCCCTCCTGCAGGTGGATCCCATGGAGGTGGAGATCGGCTACGGCCTCATCCCGCTGGTGGAGCAGAAGCCGGGAGGCATGCTGGCCCGGATCACCGCTATCCGCCGCCAGCTGGCGCAGGACCTCGGCATCGTGGTTCCCACGGTCCGGATCAGGGACAACCTGCAGCTGGGGCCCAACGCCTACGTCGTCAAGCTTCGGGGAGTGGAGATAGGCCGAGGTGAGCTGATGGTGAGCCGCTTCCTAGCCCTGGGGATGGGCTGGGAGGACACCGGGCTCGATGGGGTGAAGACGACCGACCCCGCCTTCGGGCTGCCCGCCGTCTGGATCGGGGAGTCCGAGCGGGAGAAGGCGGAGGTGATGGGCTTCACCGTAGTCGACTCTTTATCGGTCTTCAGCACCCACTTCACGGAGCTGGTGAAGTCCTTCGCGCCCCTGATCCTGGGTAGGCAGGACCTGCAGCAGCTGCTGGACAACGCCAAGGCGTCCCACTCGGCCGTAATCGAGGAGCTGATACCCAACATCCTGACCGCGGGGGAGGTGCACAGGGTTCTCCAGAACCTGCTGCGGGAGAGGGTGTCCATCCGGAACCTGGGAACCATCCTGGAGACCCTGGCTGTGGAGGGACGGGTCACGAGGGATCCGGATCTGCTGAGCGAGCAGGTGCGCCGCGCCCTGGGCCGGGAGATATGCAGCCAGTTCAGGTCGCCCGATGGGGCGCTCCACGTGATCACCATCGGGCCGGAGGCGGAGCAGATGATCGCCAACGCGGTCCAGGCCTCGGAGCGGATGGCGATAGTGGCCATGGAGCCGGGCACGGCCCATCGGATGCTGCAGCAGCTGGGCGCGGAGATACAACGGGTCACGGAGGCGGGCTACCTGCCCATCATCCTCTGCTCCGCCCGCATCAGGCTGCCCCTCAAGCGGCTCACCGAGCGGTCGATGCCGAACCTGGTGGTTCTCTCCTTCGCTGAGGTGCCTTCGGACTTCAAGGTGCAGTGCGAGGCGACGGTGAACCTGCCGCAGGAATCCTGATCCGGAGCGAGTCGGTGTTGGGGATGTGAGGGAAGGTAGATGGGCGCTCGAGTGGACATGAAGCCGTTCCAGGTCGGGCAGATCCTGACCATAGTCCCGGATCTGCCGGAGCTGGGCGACATGTCTGGCTGGCAGGGCTACCCGGTGCGGGTGGAGCAGGTGCGAGACGACGGACTGCTGGTGTCCATGCCATCGAGGAAGGCCCTGCCGGCGGCGCTGGCGGTGGACGGACCCGTGATCGGCTTCTTCCAACGGGCCGGCTCGCGGTACCGTTTTCGGGCGGTGGTAGGCGCCCTGGCGGAGACGCCTGTCCCCATGCTGCTTCTGCGCCAGGTAGAGGAGGTCCGTCGCCTGGAGCGTCGATCCACGGTGCGGACGGAGGTCTGCCTACAGCCCCTGGAGATCGCCCTGCTGGAGGGTGCCACGGAGCGTCCACCCGATGTTCGGTCGACGGTCGTGGTGAACGTGAGCGCAGGGGGCCTGGGCCTGGTGTGCCGCAGGCCGATCCCGGTTGGGACCATGGTCCGGGTTACCCTGGAGCTGCCCGCGGGCTTCGGCAGGGTGGAGGCGGTGGGTGAGGTTGTGCGCTGCTCCAGGAGCGACGTGCAGGGTCTTGAGAAATGGAGGATCGGTCTGGCTTTCCGCGAGATCTCCGAGGAGCAGCGGGATAGGGTGGCGGCCTTCGTCTTCAGCCAGCAGCAGATGCTGCGGAGGAGGGGGTTACTGTAGGAGGTGGACATGGGAAGGTTGCTCATGGCGTTGTCCCTCTACCTGGGGCTCATCTTCTTCTTCGCGGTGAACGCCATCGCCATCATACGCGGGGCCACTGTTGCTACCGCCATGGCGCGGGGCGTGTCGGCGCTGGTGCTGTTTGCGCTGCTGGGGCTGGTGGCGAGTCTGGCGGTGCGGGTGAGGCCGCAGCCCGAGGGTGGGCAGCGGGAGGAAGCGCCCCATGGGCGGTAGTCTTTGGCGGCATGGCTCTCTCCGAGAGGGCGGGAGAGGGTAGCTTGGAGGTAGCGGAGTGGCGGTGACGGCGGTGACCCAGGAGTTATGGGAGGCCCACTGCGTGAGGGGCGATCGGGCGGCGAGGGAGAGGATAATCCTCCAGTACGCCCCCCTGGTGAAGTATGTGGCAGGGAGGCTCTCCATCGCCCTCCCTCCAGTGCTGGATATGGAGGACATTCTGAGCTCCGGGATGGTGGGGCTGATCCGAGCCGTGGAGCACTTCGACCCGCGACGGGGAGTGCCGTTCGAGAGCTACGCCATCACCTGCATCAAGGGGGCGATCCTCGACCAGCTCAGGTCGCTGGACGCCGTGTCCCGCTCCGTTCGGCAGAAGGCTCGGGAGATCGAGAAGGCGATGACGGCGCTGCAGACGTCCCTGGGTCGGCTCCCCACCGATCAGGAGGTGGCGGAGTACATAGGGCTGGATGTGGAGTCCTACCGGAAGATACTGGCCGAGATCGGTCCGGCCACCCTCTCCCTGGACTTCGTGATGGGCCGTGAGGAGGAGGGCGAAGGTGGTGGGCTGCTTTCGACCCTGGAGGACACCAGCAGCCCCGACCCCGTGTCGCTGGCGGAGAAGCGTGACCTGCTGGACACCCTGGCGGAGGCGATCTCGCAGCTGACGGACAGGGAGAAGCTGCTGCTCTCTCTCTACTATAAGGATGAGCTGACCATGAGGGAGATCAGCCGGGTCATGGGGGTGTCGGAATCCCGCATCTGCCAGCTCCACACGCGGGCGATCCTGCGGCTGAGGGCGCAGCTCCAGGTGTGGCGGCGGCAACAGGAGGACGAGGGATGATTCGTGGTGTGCGTTCGGCTATGGAGGGCATGAGGGCGCAGCTGGCGCGTCAGGAGGTGATCGCGCGAAACGTGGACAACATGGAGACGCCGGGCTTCAAGCAGGAGTCCGGGGCCATCGCCAGCTTCGCATCGGCGCTGGGTCGGCTGGAGACGCGCGGCGCATCCAGCCCGGTGCGACTCGTCGCTTCCGTCGCGCCCCTGGGCAGCTTGGGAGTGGGAAACGTTATGGACAGGGTGTCCGTCGATTTCCGCCAGGGCAGGCTGGAGGAGACCAAGCGGCCGCTGGACGTGGCGTTGCAGGGGGACGGCTTCCTCCAGGCCAGGTCACCGGACGGGGTGCTCTTCTTCCGAGGAGGGGCCCTCTACCGGGATGCCGACGGTATGCTGGTGACCGGCGACGGCTACCAGGTTCTGGGGGCCGACGGGCAGCCGTTGGTGCTCCCGGGTGGTGAGATCTCCATCTCCGGTGACGGCGAGATCACGGTGGACGGCCGACCCACCGGCCGCCTGGGCGTGGTGGAGTTCCTTCCAGGGACCACCCTCGCCAAGGTGGGGAGGGAGTACTACACCCCCGACGACCCCGCAACCCCTCCGCCGGGGGCCGCCCTGGAGACCACCGTCAAGCAGGGGTACCTGGAGGGATCCAACGTGGATATGGTGTCCACCATGGCGGAGCTGGTCTCCATCGTCCGTGCCTACCAGGCCAGCCAGCGGATGCTCCAGGCGGAGGACGGGCTGCTGGACAAGGCGGTGAACGATGTGGGCCGCGTGGTGTGATTTCGGGGGCTGGGGCCAACGGCATCCGACTTTCCTGGAGGGCTTGTGGCTCGAGTCTGTACCGCTAAAGGTCTAGCGGGATCTGCCGATTATTACTGATGTGGCCGGGTGGGCCAAGGTACTCTTCCGGGGGTGAGCGACAGAATGGATATCTCCAGCAGCGGGGCGGCGCGGTTCAACGGCATCCAGGATCCACATGGGGCGCAGAGGCTCGATCCGGCGCGGCGAAGGGTGCGCGAAAACGGCTATCGCGGGCAGGGGGCCGACGAGGCGGTGATCTCCTCCCACGGCCAGCTGCTGCAGAAGCTGGGCGAGGCGGTGGATCGCTCCTCCGACGTCCGAGAGGAGAAGGTGGCCGAGCTGCGGTCCGCCATCCAGCAAGGGAGGTATCAGCTCTCCTACGAGGAGGTCGCCAAGGCTATCCTGGCATCGAGGGTGAGATGAACGGTGAGCGAGAAGGATTGGGATCCCAAGGGCGATGTGGCTCCTGCAGGGAGCTGATCGCTATCATGAGCGAGCAGGAGCAGCTTTGCGCGAGGCTGCTGGAGCTTTCCCGGGCCGAGCGAGAGGCCATTCTGGAAGGCAGAGTGGACCTCATCGAGGGGGTTACCCGCGAGAAGGCGGGACTCATCGCGGAGATGGAACGGCATGAGCAGAGGCGGCGGTCCATCGCCGCCGAGATCGCCCGGGAGCTGGGACTTGCGGGCGAGACCTCGTTGCGGTCCCTCGCCGCCCAGGTGGGCGGTCCGGAGGGCGAGGAGCTCATGGAGATCTGGGACAGGGTGGCGACCGCGGCGACGAGGCTGAGGGAGGCCAACGAGGGGAACCTCCGCCTCATGAGCCGATCGTTGGACGCGGTAAGGGATTCCCTTCGGGAGCTGCGTCGGGTTGTCGGGGTGGGGGATGGATACACCCCCACGGGCCGACCCCACATGGGCGCCGCGGCCAACGTGGCGGTCGATTGCCACGCTTGAGCTGGACAGGGAGTCGCAGATGACGTCCTCCTTCTTCGGGCTGAACATAGCCCTGAGCGCCCTTCAGGCGCAGCAGACGGCCCTCAACATCACGGCCCACAACGTGGCTAATGCCAACACCGACGGCTACACTCGACAGGATGCCCAGATGGTGGCGGCTGACCCCTTCCCCGTCCCCATCGCCTCCATCGCGGGGCAGGCGGGCCAGATCGGGACCGGTGTCAACATCAGCATGATCCGCAGACTCCGGGACAGCTTCCTCGACCTGCAGGTCCGCACCCAGATGGCCGGGCAGGGCTACTGGAACGTCCAGCAGGACTACCTGGAGCAGATCGAGACCGTATTCAACGAGCCCTCCGACCAGGGTCTCAACAGCCTGCTGACCAAGTTCTGGGGCGCCTGGCAGGATCTGGCCACCAACCCCGAGTCCTACGCCGCTAGGGTGGCCGTGCTGCAGAGCGGCACGGTGCTGGCCGGCGTGCTGCAGCGCGACTATCAGCAGCTGGCGGGATTGCGAACCCAGGCCGACCAGGAGATCGTCTCCAAGACCAGCCAGATCAACGACTGGCTGGCGGAGATCGCCAGCCTCAACAGGCAGATCTCGGCCGTGGAGGTGAGGCAGGCCAGCAGCTACGACCCCAACGCGCAGGTGGCCAAGGCCCAGGCCAACGACCTGCGGGACCGCCGCGACCTGCTGCTGGACCAGCTCTCCAAGGCGGTCAAGGTGAGCTACCGGGAGGAGAGCGACTCCACGGTGACCGTCTGGCTCGGGGACATATCCTCATCGGACCCCAAGGTGCAGCAGATCCTGGTGCAGGCGGACAGCCACAACTACCTGCTGAGAGGGCTGGACAGCGGGTCGAGCGGCGGCAAGGTGGTGTGGAGCAGCGACAGCGTCGTCGACGGTAGAGATTCGGTGGTGACCCTTGCCGACGGAGAGCTGAGGGCTCTTCAGGATCTTCGGGACGATACGCTCAACGCCGGCTCCACCGACAGCGTCGCCAACAGACTGGACCAGCTGGCGAAGAGCATCATAATGGCGGTCAACAACGTGCACGCCACCGGCTACGGCCTCGACGGGAGCACGGGACTGGCCTTCTTCATGGGAACCGGCGCGGCCGATATCGCCGTTAGTAGTGGCCTAATCTCTGATCCCAACAAGGTCGCGGCGGCCTCGGCCGCCGGGCGACCGGGCGACGGCTCGAAGGCGAGCGAGATCGCCGAGGCTCTGCAGAGCACTCAGCGCACCATCAACGGGCGCACCGCGACCCTGAGCGACTGGTACCGCGCCATGATCTCGCAGCTGGGGATCGACAGCCAGCGGGCCCAGGACATGTCCACCAACCAGGGGCTGCTGGTGGACCGGCTGACGAGGAACCGGGAGTCCTTCTCCGGGGTCTCCCTGGACGAGGAGGCGGCCAACGTCGTCCGCTTCCAGCGGGCTTTCGAGGCGGCGGCGCGAGTGATGAGCGCCATGGACGAGATGCTGGATAAGCTGGTGAACGGGGTGGGCATCGTGGGACGCTAGGCCCGGCGGGGTGCAAGATGGCCACCCTCCGGTACGGCGTGCCTTTGTAGTAGAGCTGCTTTGCTTACGTCGGGAGGTGGAGAGGTGCGGATCACCAGCAGAATGATGGTGGACAACCTCCGCCAGAACATCAACCACAATAGCGAGAGCCTGGCCAAGCTCCAGGACCAGCTCTCCTCCGGCATGCGGCTGAGGAAGCCGTCGGACGACCCCCAGGCCGTGAGCCGTGCCCTGACGCTGAGGACTACCTCCTCCCAGTACGACCAGTACCTGCGCAACATCTCCTCCGCACGGGGATGGATGGAGGCCACCGATACGGCCCTGGACCAGATCGGGACCGCGCTCAGACAGGCCCGGGACGTGGCTCTCCGAGGGGCGACGGACACCCTTGATGCCGCCGCCCTGCGTGCGCTGGGCGAGCAGGTGGACAGCTACCTCCAGGAGGCTCTGGAGGCTACCAACACTGTCCACGAGGGCAAGTACATCTTCGCCGGCTTCCAGGTGGGACCCGGGACCGCGCCCTTCCAGCTGGCTGGGGCAACGGTGACCTATGAGGGCGACTCTGGCGAGATCGACAGAGAGATCTCACCCGGCGTCCAGGTGGGCGTGAACGTCACCGGAAACGCGACGGTGGGCACGGACTCGCCCATCATCAAAGGACTTCAGGCCATGCTGGAGATCAGGGACCAGCTCAAGGCCGGCAGCAAGGTCACGTCGGCCCAGCTCGACGACATCACCACCGCGCTGGACGATCTGCCATCCATTCGCGGCCTGGTGGGGGCTAAGATGCAGCGGATCGACGAAACCGAGAGCGCCATCAACGCCCTGAAGGCCAACGTGGCGGTGATGCTATCCAGGGAGCAGGATGCCGATGTGGCCGAGGTGATGACCAAGCTGATGATGCAGCAGAGCGTCTATCAGGCCGCGCTCAACATCGGCGCCCGGGTTATACAACCCAGTTTGCTGGACTTCTTGAGGTGAAGCTACCGCTATGGCACGGTGGTTCCGATAGGTTGGGGCGGGCTCCCTGCTCGCCCAGGTGCGTGCTGGAGGGGACAAGCCCCCTCGCTACGTCTTGGAATGGGTATGCCAGAGGACTGCTTCTTTGGCAGAGCGGCCTTGGAACGTAGGGGGATTCATCCCTGCGCTACCCGGTGTTGAATGAAGCGATCGGCGGGAGAGACGTGGCGCGGGCGGATGCGGCGCCACGCCCTCCCCATGGGTGTAACGATCCCTGTTCTGGACGGGGACGGCGGGGGTTGCCCGCGACCCCAATGATGTCGGTCGCATGGCGGAGAGGACGCTCGCAATTCGATTTCGTAGGGCCGGGTCTTGTGCTCGGCCCCGCCCCGGGGTCAGGGCGCCCGTGGGCCAGGGACGGGCCTCGTCCCACGGGTCAAAACCGGTGTGTTAGAGGCCCACTCTATCTGACACGATGATCTCGAGATGTGGGGCGGCGGCGCACAAGACGCCACCCCGGTGCCAAGGGTCCGGCAAAGCCGCGGATCCCTTTTCCCATCGCATATGTGGAGGTGCTCGATGGAGGTAACCGTCTTCCTGGGGGGAAACGAGGAGAGGGTCGAGGTCGCCGAGGATGAGCTGCTGCACTTCCCCAGGGGGATGGTGGGCTTCGAGGAGTGCACCCGCTACGCCCTCTTCGACCTCGGGCATCCCCTCTACCTGCTGCAGTCGGTCGACGACCCGGAGGTGGGGTTCGTTCTGGTGGACCCACTCCAGTTGGAGCCGAGCTACGGAGCGGACCTCACGCGGGAGGAGCGGCTGCTGCTGAAGCTGGGTCGGGGCGATCGCCCCGAGCTGCTGTGCGTTGTTACCCTGTCCCCAGAGGGGGTGCCCGCCGGGGTCAATCTACGCGCCCCAGTCGCCATCAACCCCGCCGGGCGGCGCGGCCTCCAGCTGATCCCCCAGGAGAGCCGCTTCGGCGTCCGCCATCCCCTGGCCGTGAGCCCAGACGGGAGCATCGCCCTGGTGGGTTTGGGTGGTGGGTGTGGCGGGGACGCCATCGCCGATGGGCTGGGGTCCCTGGCCGATCTGGAGGCCGCGCGATGCTGATCCTCACGCGGCGCAGCGGGGAGGCCATCGACATCGGCGGCGAGATCCAGGTGAGGGTGCTGGAGGTGAGCGGCGACCACGTGCGGCTGGGGATCGAGGCACCGCGCCACGTTCGGGTCCTGCGTGGGGAGCTTCGGGAGGAGGTGGAGCGGGAGAACCGGCTGGCAGCGGGTTTCCAGGGAAGGCTCTCCATCCGACCAGCTGGAGGGCTGCGCGTCCACGGGAGCTAGTCGCGGCCGGTGGAAGGCTCGACGGGGCGGATGAGCGCGGGCGACGCCCATCCCAAATCTCGTGGGACAGCGTCTTGCAAGCCGCCGCGCCCCCGTGAGACGGTGCCACTCGGGACGTCCAACCACGGACGATCCCCTTGGTGTCGCGCCCCCATCCCGCACGGCACGGGCGGCGGTTGACACGTGACGCGTGCACGCACAGCGCCACACCCGCCCTACGGATGTAACGGTCCCCGTTGCCGACGGCACGGGCGGCGGGGGACAAGCCCCCGCCCTACGAATGCGAAACGTTGCTGCCGGGGGCCGCCCCGTGGGGGGCGCCGCACCCATCCATCACCGCCTGGGCGGCGGGGGACAAGCCCCCGCCCTACAAGTGTCATGAACCCCGTTCCATGGGCCGGTGCCCACGGTTCCCCCTGACCCTCGGCACGACCAGGGCACGGCGGGGATACCCAGTTCCGAACCCGCGGGACGCGCCCTGTACGCCGCGCCCTCGGTCCGGATGCACGCGGCTGGCCCCGTTTCCGGTGGGAGGCCGGCGGCAAGGCTGCCACGCCACCGCCGCTGCGAACCCCATTCCTCGATCCCGTAGGGCGGCGTCTTGTACGCCGCCGCGCCCCCGTTTCACGGGGGCGCCCGGGACGCCCGATGGCGGACGATCCCCTTGTTGCCACGCCCCCATTCCCCACGGTCGCGGCGGGGGACGCGTGGCGCGAGCCAGGGCATCCCCATGCCAGCTCCACGCTGAGCCCGGCCTGGGCGGCAGGGGACAAGGCCCCGCCCCACAGATGTAACGGTCCCCCTTTGTCGTCGGCCTGGACGGCCGGGTACCCGTGGCGCAAGCGAGCGCGGCGCCCCGCGCGCCCAACGGATTTACGTGTGCTCCCCTCCCTTTCCGCTACAGCTAGCTTGGAACGTGTCGGGAGGCGGGGCGCGACCGAGGGCGTGGGTGGGTGCGGGGAAGAGATTCGTGCTGCTGGAGCCGCCGGCTCGGATGCGACGTCCTGGCAACTGCCCGACGTGGATTCTCACAGGTTGCCATGCGACACCTGTTCGCACCGCGCTCGAGGGGCACGACGCCTGGGGGGCGGGCCGAGAGGCTGAGCCGGACCCGCGGACTAACAATCCGCCATTATGTGAAGGAGCGGGAGCCCGGAAGACGCGTCAGCCGGCAGCCGAGGTAGCGGTCGCCTGGCTCTCCCAGTGGTTGGCCAGCTTCCACGCCTCGAAGGCCTCCGCCTCCCGACCCAGCGCCTTGAGGCAGGCAGCGAGATAGCGGTAGCTGTCGGGGTCCGTGGGCGACTCCTGGACGGCCTCGGCGAAGCACTCCGCGGCCGCCAGGTACTCCCGCTTGCCCAGCAGCTCCATTCCCCTCATCTGCAGCGCCACCAGCCCTGGCTTCGCCGCGGCGCCGTTCTGCCTAGTCGCCGCCAGGGCGGCAGCCGACCTCACCCTGGCCAGCCGCTTATCCGCCTGGTCAGCCGGCAGGCCCCTACCTCGCGCCTCCTCGATGGCATCGGCGGCCTCCTTCAGCCTGCCCTGCCAGAAGCGCATCTCGGAGAGCACCAGCCAGGGGTCCGGGGTCTTGGCCGCGGAGCACAGCTCGGCCAGCAGGGCCTCGGCTTCTTCGGCCATCCCAGAGTCCAGGTAGAGCCTGGCCAGGAAGGACCCGCCCAGCTCCCAGTCGGGGGCGTGCTCCCAGGCCATCTGTCCCCACCGCAGCGCTGTCTCCTTGTCTCCCTTCGCCCTGTAGGCCTCGGCGATGGCCAGCTCCACCCAGGCGTCGCGTGGTCGGAGCCCCCGAACCGGACGCTCCATGGCCCCTCGGGCCTCATTCAGCATGGCTAGCGCCTCATCGGCCCGGCCTCGAAGCAACACTAGTCGCGCTAGCAGCAGCAAGAAGTGCGGGTGCCCGGGGAACTCCTGCAGCGCATCCCGCAGAAGCTCCTCCAGGGCGTCGCGCTGGTCGCGCAGGTCCAGGATCCCTGCGGCGGCGGCGTAAGCCAGGAATCGGCCGTAGGAGAAGGGCCACTGGCGGGCGCTCCTGGCCAGGTAGGCCCGCATATCGGACAGTCCCTCGTCCAGCCGGCCCAGGTTGATCAGCGCGTGTCCCCGGTAGAAGAGCAGGTCCACCCGATCGGGGTGCCGGGCTACCTCCTTCTCGATGATGGGCAGGTTGCGCTCGCTCTTGCGGAGGACCGTCTCGGCGCACTCGTAGCCAGTGTGGAGTACCTGGATGTCGGTGGCGGCCAGCGTCAGCCCCAGCCGCACCAGGTCGGGGCCTACCGTCTCGTGGATCCCGCCGTGGAAGCGGATCCCCAGCCCGTTCCGGAAGAGGCGGATGTGCTCCGCCGTGGTGCGCTTGCCGTCGGCCTCGATGCTGGTGACGAGGCACATGTAGGCATCGGCCCGGCCCGAGGCGGCGGCCCGCTTGAGCTGGGCGACGGCGTCGGGAGAGAGCCGGTCGTCGGCGTCCAGCCAGAAGATCCACTCGGCGGTGGCGTGGCGTAGCGACTCGTTGCGGGCGGCCGCGAAGTCGTTGGTCCAGGCGAAGTGGTGGACCCTGGCGCCCAACTCTTGGGCGACCCGGACGGTGTCGTCGGTGGAGCCTGTGTCCACCACGATGACCTCCGAGGCCAGGTCGCCCAGCGACTCCAGGCAGGGCCGCAGGTTCTCGGCCTCGTTCTTGACGATGAGGCACACCGATATGGATGGCCAGGTGGGGGGCGCCACTGGCTCCACGGCGATCTCCACCTGGCGATAGCCCTCTCGAGCCGGGGCCGGGTCATGGTTCGGCACCGCCAAGGTTGCGGGGCCGCCGCTCGCGGGACGCGGGCAGGTCACGTCATGGTGCCGAACGGTCGTCCTGGCGGGATGTTTGTGTTGCTTCGCGCGCTTCATATAGCTGGCCTCCTCCAGTCGGGAAGGATGGTCTCTCGATGCATCCAGGTTGTCGGGGCGGGCCAGCGACCGGTGGCGCGTGCGAGCGCGGCGCAGGGCCGCCCTAGGGATGCAACAGGCGCGTGCACCTCCAGCAGGGACTCGATGGCGACGAGCCCCCGCCCTACGC